>Ga0065724_100007_pt1 | contig 169540 bp, 131 predicted proteins | sample TheenrcSG05JP960_FD_59111 | JGI IMG/M metagenome (GOLD analysis project Ga0065724, IMG submission 59111) | Thermophilic enriched microbial communities from mini bioreactor at UC Davis - Sample SG0.5JP960 | ecosystem: Engineered > Solid waste > Grass > Composting > Bioreactor | place: USA... | reverse complement strand
GGGCGGGTGGCGGCGGGCGGGCCGTGAGGCGACGCCGGGAGCAGGACGGCGCGTCTCCGCCGCGGTACTCCGATCTCCACCTCTACCGGCGCATCCTGCGAGAGGCGCGGCCGTACGCGTGGCACATCGTCGCGCTGCTTGCGCTCGGACTGCTCTCCACGCCACTCGCTCTGCTCACGCCGCTCCCGCTCACGATCGCGGTGGACCACGGGATCGGCTCGCGGCCGGTGCCGCCGTGGCTGGCTGCGCTGCTGCCGGATACGGTGCTCCGGTCCAAGGTCTCCATCCTCGCCTTCGCCGCGCTGCTCGTGGTCGCGGTCGCACTGCTCACCCAGGTGCAGTCCGCAGCGACCTCGCTCCTGCGGACCTATACGGGCGAGCGGCTCACGCTGAGCTTCCGTTCCCGTCTGTTCCACCACGTGCAGCGGCTCTCGCTGACGTTGCACGACACACGCGGCACGAGCGACCCGCTGTACCGGATCCAGTACGACGTCCCTGCCATCCAGTACATCGCCATTGACGGCCTGATTCCGTTCGTCACGTCCACGGTCACGCTCGTCTCGATCCTCTACATCACCGCCGTGTTGAACTGGCGGCTTGCGCTGGTGGCGCTGACCGTCGCGCCGCTGCTGCTCCTGCTGATGAAGGTCTCCCGGAAGCGGCTGCGCGGCCAATCGAGTCACGTCAAGCAGCTCGAGAGCAGCGCGCTCTCGGTGGTCCAGGAGGTGCTGGCGTCGTTGCGCGTCGTCAAGGCGTTTGGGCAGGAGAGCAGGGAAGAGCAGCGGTTCGTGGACCGGTCGAGCGAGGGGATGCGGGCGCGGGTCCACCTCACCCTGCTGGAGGGCGGGCTCCAGGTGTTGATCGGACTGACGACGGCGTTCGGCACCGCCGCCGTGCTGTTCATCGGCGCGCGCAGTGTGCAGGCCGGCACGCTCACCCTCGGGGAGCTGCTGCTGGTGATGGGCTATCTCGCCATGATCTACGAGCCGCTGAAGACCATCAGCAAGCGGATCGCGAGTCTGCAATCGCACCTGGCCAGCGCCGAACGCGCCTTCCGACTGCTCGACGAAGCGCCGGACGTGACGGAGCGGGAAGGCGCCCTGCGCATCACGCGGGCGCGGGGCGACGTCGTCTTCGACCGTGTCTCGTTCGCGTACGACGGCGACCGTCACGCCGTTCGGGACGTCTCGTTCGCGGTGCCGGCAGGCACGCGTGTCGGCATCGTGGGCCGGACCGGGGCGGGCAAGAGCACGCTCATGAACCTCCTGATCCGGTTCCACGATCCGACGAGCGGCCGTGTGCTGCTGGACGGAAATGACCTCCGCGATTACCGACTGGCCGACCTGCGCCGGCAGTTCGCCATCATGCTCCAGGAGCCGGTGCTGTTCTCGACCAGCATCGCCGAGAACATCGCCTATGCGCGGCCCGGCGCCAGCCGCGACGCGATCATCCGTGCCGCGCAGCTCGCCAACGCCCACGAGTTCATCAGCGGGCTCCCCGACGGCTACGACACGCTGGTGGGCGAGCGCGGGCTGCGGCTCTCGGCCGGCGAGCGGCAGCGGATCGCGCTGGCCCGCGCGTTCCTCGGGGACGCGCCGATCCTGGTCCTGGACGAGCCGACCAGCTCGGTGGACCTGCTCACCGAGAGCGGCATCATGGATGCGCTGGAACGGCTCATGAAGGGCCGGACGACGTTCATGATCGCGCACCGGCTCACCACGCTGGAGGGCTGCGACATGATCGTGGTGATGGAGGGCGGGCGCGTCGTCCAGGTCACGCATGATGTGGCGGGGTTCGTGAGAGATGCGCTCCGGCGAGGCCGCGGCAGCCCCTGAGGGCTGCCCCGCGGTGCATCCGGCGGTAATGGCATGGGAGCGTCTGACCGGCAGGGCCGCGGCGGCGACGCACGTGTCGGTGCTCAAGCGGGGCCGGCATTCGCAGGTCTACCGGCTGCACGGCGCGCTGGACGGCCACGCCGTGGTCGCGAAGCGCTGCCCGGCCGAGACGGCTCGGATCGAGCGTACCGTGCACGAGCAGGTCCTCCCCGGCGTGCCGATCCCCAGGTTGCGGTGGTACGGCTTCCTCCAGGACGAGGACCCGGCGTTCGGCTGGCTGTTCACGGAGGATGCGGGCGACGAAGCCGCGTCGCGCTCCCACGACGCCCTCATCGCCCGTTGGCTGGGCACCGTGCACGCCGCGGACGCCGAGCGGGCACGTCGGCTCCTCCCCGAACGAGGGCCGGCGCAGTACCTGGCGCAACTGCGTGCGGGCCGCGCGCGCCTCGGCGCGCACCTGGCTCGCACTCCGCTGTCAGCGGGTGTACGCGCGTTGTTCGAGCGGATCGTCTCCCACTGCCACGCGATCGAGGCCCGATGGCCGGAGATCGAGGCAGCGTGCGCCACGCTTCCGCCCGTGCTGGTGCACGGGGACATCAAGCGCAAGAACCTGCGGCCCTGGTACCGCCGCGGACGCGAGGAGCTGCTGGTGCTGGACTGGGAGCTCGCGGGCTGGGGCTCGCCCGTGCCGGAGCTCGAGCGGCTGAGCGTCGACATCGCGGGCGATGGCGCATCGGCGCTCGCGCGGCTCTACCTGGAGCATGCGGGCTGGCGGGGAATTGGCCCGCGTGACGTCGAGCGGCTCGCGTGGATCGGCGCCGTGGTGCGGCTCGCGGCGTGCATCGATTGGGCGGGGATGGAGCTGGAAGGCGGGAGGGAAGAGAAGGCGGTGCGGCAGCTCCGCCACTACGACGAGCGGCTGACCGTGCTGCTGCGGGGGCCGTGGGTGAGGGGCGCGGCATGAGTGGCAGGGAGTCCGCAGGCGCGGCGCGCACACTGCCCCTGCCCGCCGAGCACACGCTCGCCGCCGGACTCGCCGCCGTGTTCGGCGTGCGGCCGGACGAGCTCGTGTTCGAGCGGCGCCGGAATCCACGCGCCAGCACGTTCCCGAGCGAGTTCGTGGATTGCCGGCTGCCGGACGGGCGGCGTCTCGAGCTGTGCTGCAAGTACGGCGCGGACGAGACCGACGGCTCCCACGGCCACCGCGGCAACGCGGCGTACGAGGGGGCGGTCTACCGGCTGCTCATGCGCCGAGGGCTGGCCGGCGTGCCACGGCTGTACGGCATGTTCGCGGAGGAGCAGACGGGGAGGACGTGGCTCGTACTCGAGCGCGTGCCGGGCGTGCGCATCGACGACCTGTCCGACCAGGCCCCCGCGATGCGCGCCGCGGCCGTGTGGGTGGGACGACTCCATGCGGAGGACCTCACGGCCGATGCGCTGACTGCCGGCCTCCCACTGATCCGACACACGCGCGACTACTACCTCGGCTGGATCCGTCGCACGATCGAGTTCGCGCGGCCGCTCCACGAGCGCTATGCCTGGCTGCGAGAACTCGAACGGCACGCCGACGCGCTGATCGCGCCCTTGCTCGACGCCCCGCGCGTCCTGATCCACGGCGAATACTACCCGCACAACGTGCTGGTCCACGGCGCCGCTGTGTTCGCCCTGGACTGGCAGTCCGCCGCGGTCGCCGCTGGCGAACTGGACCTCGCCGCGCTCACGGAGAACTGGCCCGAGGAGATCGCGGAGGCGTGCGTGCGCGAGTACCGCGCCGCGCGTTGGCCTGCGGGGGCGCCAGCGTGGTCCGACGCCGTGCTGGAGGCCGCCCGGGTCCACTGGCTGTTCCGCTGGCTCGGCGACCGGCCGCAGTGGACGCTCCGGGAGCGCGCCCGCTGGCGCTGGCAGGCGCTGGAGCGGGTGGCTGCGCGCCTCGGCCTGACATGACTTCCGGGATGAGGATGGTGCCGGGCAGCGCTGGGCGATTGCCACGGGGGGCGGGTGCACACGAGAGGCGGGGGGAACGGTTGCGCATCATCGTCGCGGGTCTGATCGCGCGTTACCCGCTGGGCGGCATGGCGTGGCATTACCTCCAGTACGTGCTCGGGCTCGCCGCGCTCGGGCACGACGTCTACTACATCGAGGATTCCGGCGAGTGGCCGTACGACCCGGCGCTGCGCCAGCCCGCACGGCGCGCCGACGTCAACGTCCCTTACCTGGCCGACCTCATGGCGCGATACGGGCTTTCAGACCGGTGGGCGTACCGCGTACAGGATCTCGACGGGCCCCGGTGGTTCGGCATGAGCGACGCGCGCCGCCACAGCGTCGTCGCCAGCGCAGACCTCCTGATCGACGTCTCCGGCACCGTGGACCGCCCTGAGGCGTACCGCGCCGTGCGCCGCCTCGCCTACGTGGACACAGACCCGGTCTTCGTGCACATCCGCCTGGCTCGCGGCGAGCCTCGGCTGGTCGAGCGTGTGGGCGTCTACGATGTGCACTTCAGCTTCGGCGAACGCGTGGCAGAACGCATCCCCGCCGTCGGACACGGGTGGTTGCCCACGCGCCAGCCGGTGATCACGCCCCTGTGGCGGAGCGAGGCGCCGCCCCGCCCCGTCTACACGACCGTGATGAACTGGAGCAGCTACGCATCCGAGGTGCACGGGGGGCGCAGCTACGGCCAGAAGTCCATCGAGCTCGAGCGGTTCTTGGATCTGCCGCGACGGCTGCCGCACGTGCGTCTCGAGCTCGCGACGGGGCCCGGGCACCGCGAGCGCACCCCCGTCGCGCGGCTGCGCGCCCACGGCTGGCGCGTGCGGGATGCCGCGCGGCTGTGCCCGGACCCGGGGCGCTACCGGCGCTACATCCAGCGGTCCAGGGGCGAGTGGAGCGTGGCGAAGAACGGGTACGTGACGGGGCGCGCCGGCTGGTTCAGCGAACGCTCCGCCTGCTACCTCGCCGCGGGGAGGCCGGTGATCGTCCAGGACACGGACTTCCCGGACGACCTGCGCCGAGGCGCCGGGATCGTTCCGTTCTCGACGCTGGACGAGGCGGTGGAGGCGCTCAACGAGGTGGAACGCGACTACGCGCGGCACGCCGCCGCCGCACGCGCGATCGCGGAGGAGTGCTTCCGCGCCGACATCGTGCTGCGGTCGCTGGTCGAGCGGGCGCTGGGGTGAGGGAGCGTTTGCGCGAGGCGCGTCCGGCGCCCCTGTGGCGAGCGGCCCGCGCCAGCGCGCGCACGTAGCTCGAGATCTCCAGCGAGCGCCCCCCCGACTCCCGCTCGGCGTTTCTCGGGGGCGGACCTCGTTCCCCCGGCGCGGAAGCCCCGACCGTCGTTGCGAAGCCGTGGGGCGGAACATGGGAGATTCGCCGCGCCCGGGGCGGCCGACTTCCGCGGTGCTGGCCCGTGCCGCTGCGCGGCCGCACGCGCGTGCCAGCCGCTCCCTGTCACCGCGCGGCGGGTGTCGAGGCACCGCCCTCCACGGGACGAAGCAGTCCTAGCCCGCCTGGCCCGACATGCTCCTTCGCCCGACTCGGATGAATGCGAAGGCGAAGAGCAGATGGATGACGGCGAACAGCCACGTCGCTGGCCGCGCCCCGCTGGCCAGCCCCCACAGATCCAGGGCGGCGATGGCGGCGAAGCCGACGATGTTGCCCAGGATGACAGCATCCCGCGCTCTGGACGGCTCGGCGTTCCGCGCCAGCCAGTCGAGCGCCGCGATCCCCAGGAGCGGACTGCTGAGGATCCGCAGGTGGGCGATCAACGCCGGGGAGGCGTCGGCGGGGACCGCGCGCCGGCGCCGGCGGCTTGCGGGGCGAGGACGAAAGCGAGCCCCGCGAGCGCGGTGTAGACCGCCGCGGCGGTCAGCAGGATCCGGAGAGGCATGGGCACCCCCTGGTCGGCGGGTCGTCACGTGGCCCCCCCCTGCCAGGCCCACGCCACCGGCGCCTGCGGCCGCCGAGGCTGGACCTGCGGCCCCGATGGGGGTAGACTGGAGGCGGCGGGGGACCGCCTGTGGTCACCACGCCGGGCAGCGGCGCCGCGCGCGCCGTCACGCCCGGGGGAGAGGTCTCGAGACAACCAACGACGCGGCCGCCCGGTGCGGCCGCCGGTAGGGAGCTCGACATATCATGATCGCGCGACGCGTACGTTCGACCATTGCCGCCCTGACCCTCGCGCCGCTGGCCGCTTGCGGCGCGGCGGGCGAGCCGGACTCGGCCGCGACGCACTCGGCCGGCGGCCACGGCGCTACGACGGATGCACCGGCCGCCGTCGGCGCCGTCCCGTTCCCGAGCAGCCCGGACGAGCCGCGGCTCAAGAACCTCCGCATGCTGACACATATCGGTGAGAACGCCGAGGCGTACTTCTCGGCGGACGGCAAGCACCTGATCTTCCAGGCGACGCGGCCGGGCGAGAGCGAGTGCGACCAGATCTACATCATGGATGTCGACGGCACCAACGTCCGCCGCGTGTCCACCGGCCTGGGCCGGACGACCTGCGGGTTCTTCTTCCCGAGCGGCGACAAGATCATCTTCAGCTCGACCCACGAGGTCAGCGAGGAGTGCCCGCCGCCCCCCGACTACAGCCGCGGCTACGTCTGGGCGCTCCATGACTACGACATCTACATCGCCAACGTGGACGGCTCGGACCTCCGCAAGCTGACGGATTCGCCCGGCTACGACGCGGAGGCGACGATCTCGCCCGATGGCTCGAAGATCGTCTTCACCTCCATCCGCGACGGCGACCTCGACATCTACGTCATGGACGCCGACGGCAGCAACGTGAAGCGCCTGACGCACGAGCTGGGCTACGACGGCGGGGCGTTCTTCTCACCGGACGGCACGAAGATCGTCTACCGGGCCTACCACCCCACGGACTCCGCCGAGATCGCGGACTACCTGTCGTTGCTCGAGCAAGGGCTGATCCGGCCGGGCAAGCTGGACATCTACGTGATGGACGCGGACGGGTCGAACAAGCGCCGCATCACCAACAACGGCGCAGCGAACTTCGCGCCGTACTGGCACCCCGACGGCCGCCGGATCATCTTCAGCTCCAATCTCGGCGATCCGACGGGGCGCAACTTCGATCTCTACCTGATCGACATCGACGGGAAGAACCTCGAGCGCGTGACGACGAGCCCCGTGTTCGACGGCTTCCCGATGTTCAGCCCCGACGGCAAGTACCTGGTCTTCGCATCCAACCGCGGTGCGGCGCGCGAGGGGGACACGAACATCTTCATCGCGGAGTGGAACGAGCTGGATTAGGGGCGTCGTCAGGGAGATCGACATGACCACGCAGACCGTACGCTCGGGTCTACCCGCGCTCATCGCGCTGCTGGCGGCGCTGGGCCCCGTGGGCGCGCGGGAGACGGCCGGTGCCGCCGCGTCGAGCGCACTCCAGGGCGAGGCGAGCGGCGCTCCCGTGTCGTGCCCCGCGCCGCCTGCCGGCTCGGACATCGCCTCCGTCGTGCGCTATCTGGCCAGCGACGAACTCGAGGGCAGGCTCGCCGGCAGCGCGGGCGAGCGGTGCGCCGGCGATTACCTCGCCGCGGCGTTCCAGCGCCTCGGCCTGGAGCCCGCGGGCGAGAACGGCACGTACTTCCAGGAGGTGCCGCTGGCCAGCGCCATGAACCCGCACGCTCCGCAAGGCACGGGGCGCAACGTCATCGCGCGGCTCGAAGGCCGGGACCCCGCCCTGCGGGACGAGTTCATCGTGATCGGCGCGCACTACGACCACCTCGGCCGTGGCGGGTTCGGCTCGCTCGCGCCGGAGACGGATGCGGTGCACAACGGCGCCGACGACAACGCCTCCGGCGTCGCGGCGCTGCTCGCGATCGCGGAGCGGCTGGCCGCGAACCCGCCGGCACGATCGGTCATCTTCATCGCGTTCACGGGCGAGGAGGTGGGGCTCCTGGGCTCGGCGCACTACACCGCGCATCCCGCCGCGCCCCTCGAGCGCACCCGCGCGATGCTGAACCTGGACATGGTCGGCCGGCTGGGTGAGGGGCCGCTCATCGTGTACGGCACGGGCACGGCGGCCGAGTGGGACGGGATCCTGGACACGGCGGCGAGCGCGGCGGGCGTCGAGCTCGCGCGCAAGGAGGACGGCTACGGCCCGAGCGACCACACGTCGTTCTACCTCAAGGACATCCCTGTCCTGCACTTCTTCACCAACACGCACGACGACTACCACCGGCCGTCCGACGACTGGGAGCGTATCGACGTGCAGGGGATCGAGCGCGTGGTTGCCGTCGCAGAAGCGGCGGCGCGCGCAGTGGCGGACCGGCCTGCGGCGCTGACGCTGCGCCGCGGCGTCGGCACGCCGCCGTCGGCCTCCCAGAACCGTGGCTACGGCGCGTACCTCGGCTCGATCCCCGACTACACCCCGGCCGAGCGTGGCGTGCGGGTCGCGGGCGTGCGGGAGGGCTCGCCCGCGGACCTGGCCGGCCTCCAGGCCGGAGACGTCATCGTCGGCTTCGATGACCAGGAGATCGCGGATATTTACGCGATGACCGAAGCGCTGCGCGCGCGGAAGCCCGGCGACACCGTGCGGATCCGGGTGCTGCGCGAGGGCAAGGAGATCACGGTCACGGCGGTCCTGGGACAGCGCGGCGGCTGAGCGCGACCTGGCGCCTCTTTCGTACGAGTTGGAGTCGAGCGTGGGGCGGCCGACCGGATGCGGTGGGCCGCCCTACGTGCCTCGACGGCCCAGCGCAGCCGGCCCAGAACATAGGCGGACCGGGTGTTTCCAGGTTCGTCGGTTGTGCGCGGGCTGTACGAGTCGTCTCGGTGTTGCGGAGGCTGCGCGAGGGGGAGCTGACGATCGCGAGAGAGGACGAAGTCATCTCGACGTAGCCGGGGCGCGTGACCTCGCCGAGGAAGACGGGGTCCGTCGCGCCGGTCGCGGGATCGGACCACTTCTGGTAGACGCGCACCACGCTCTCGGTCGGGCCGGGCTGGGGAAGACGGGCGGCTTCACGGAGTGACGGACCGGTTTCCAGAACCGGCCGCGATCGTCGAACGCGCGGACCTCGGACGCCTGGTGGTCGAGCACGTAGATCGTGCCGTCCTCGTCCACTTCGATCGCGCGCACATCGCCGAAGACTTCGTGCGGCTCTCCCTCGAGCATGCCGATGCGCAGGTCGGCCGCCACCGGTCCCGCCACGGGTGGCGGGAGGGAAGCGTAACGCGGCAGGAAGACGCCGCCGGGAAGCGTATCGCGGATGAGCTGCGCGCCGGGAGGCGTGTCGGTGGCACCGCAACCGCTGACTCCGATCAACGCAAGGAGGACGATCAGGGGGACCGCCGGACATGCGCGAGGATGCGCGCCACGGCGGCAATGGTCGCGGCGGCGTTGAACCCCTCCCAGAAGATCTCCCCCGTGCGGATCGTCTGCACGACCGCAGCGCACAGCGCGATGCCGGCGAGCGTCCAGTAGAAGCTCAGTGGCCGTGAGGCCCACGTGATGAGGCGGTTGACGACGCCGTCGGAAGCACGTTCGTCGCTCATGTCCACGCTCCTGAAAGGCCTCGGCTACAGGATCTCCTTCACCCGCTCCGGCGGGCGGGCGAGGACCGCGCGGTTGCCCCGGACGACGATGGGCCGCTGGATGAGCTCCGGGTGCTCGGCCATGGCATCGAGGAGCTCGTCCTCTGTCAGGTCCGCTCGTCCGAGGTCGAGCTCGCGGTAGGCCGGCTCGCGGGTGCGCAGGAGCTCGCGAGCGGAGATCCCCATCATACGGATCAGCCGCACCAGCTCTTCGCGGGGGATCGGGTTCACAATATAGTTGACCGCCTCGTACTCGACGCCGGCCTCGCGGAGCAGCTTCGCGAGCTTCCGGCACGTCGTGCACGTCGGCTTCTCGTAGACGGTGATACGGTCATTGGCCGTCATGACCGACTCTCCTGACAGCGGTGATCATACACCTCGCGCCCACGCCGGGCGCTCGTAGACCTCGATGCGCTCGACGCCGAGATCGTCCTCGCTCCATACGATCAGCTCCGACGCTCCGACGCGCAGGAGACGGCGCCCTGGCGGGAGGCGCAGGCTTCCCAGCTCCTCGCCGTCACGCGTGACTGCATACCATACCTGACCGGAACCCGCGGTGTTCTTGCGGATCCAGAGGACGCCGGATGGATCGCCCTCCAGTTCCAGCACCGGCGGGAACACGGCGGGGAATGGCACCACCTCCCACGCGCGCCGCCGGATCGGCTCGAACACGCGCTGACCCATGAATTCCTCGGGGATCGCCGCCGCGAACCAGGTCTCGCGGTCCTCCGCGCGGACCGGCAGAGATGGACCCACGACGGGCACCCTTCTTCGCTCCCGTCCGTGCAGATCGAGGAGCTGGATGTGCGTCTGCCCGGGGTACCAGATGGCGATCAGACCGTCAGGGAGGACGGTCCAGCTGGGCTGTGGTGTGAAGGGTTCGCTGACCGTCAAGGACGGCGCACCGGGCGCTTCCAGACGGATCTCGTTGGGAGAGGTCGAGTAAGCGAGGATGGTGTCTCGCGTCGCGCCCGCCACGCGCACGATCGCCCGGGCACGGTCCAGCGGCCGGAACGTCCCGAGGATCGTGTCACCGCCGACGAGGAAGAGTCGATTCGCCCAGTCCCCCACGCTCCTCATCTCGATGAACCGGCCGTCGTCGCCGTAGCTGACGAGCTTGCGATGACCGAGGTCGAGCACGACGACAGCGCGATCCGACCACGCCAGGTCCACGGGCGACGCCAGCTCGGCCGGCCCGCCGCCTTCGCGGCCCCAGCTCCGGTATCCCGCCGCGCTGAAGACGTGCACCGCGGGCGTCGGATCGGTCAGGACGGCGAGCGCGTCGCTCCCCGGTGCAGCCGCCTTCACACCGACCAGGACCTCCGAGTCTACGTCCCCGTACGCCCTCAGCAACCGCGGTACGTCCTGCGCCGCTGCTGTGGCCGGGAGCAGCAGGCCGAGCAGCATGGCCGGAATCAGGATCGAGCGTCGAATGGCGGGCCTCCGAGGTCTGGGCCGAGTCAGGGGCGACACGACTGTGCGGCGGATCGACCCGTTGGGACCTCCGTGAACCCCCTCACCCGTCGAGTCGTGCGGCGACGAGCGATTCGTGCTCCCGTGACTCGACTCCGACCCTGCGAGAAGAGAGGGAATCCGGAGTCGCGCGGGTCGAGGTCCCACCGCGGCGAATACTTCCGCCGGACCTCCGATCCATCCTCGTCGCGAACCAGCGCCCCCATGCCGACCGACGGATCGATCACCTGGAGGCGTCCCCGGGCAGCCGCGAGGCCCTCGCCCGAGTTGCTCTCGATGATCACGTCGTAGCGTTGCTGGTCGAGCCTCGTGACCACGACGAGCCCGACACCGATCCGTTGCGGATCGAGTGGATCGGGGTCGATGAGCACCCCGTAGAGCATCGTCGTGCCCGGTTCCAGGAAGTGCAGGGAACGACGGCCGATCTCCCGGGAGGACACGCGTCGTTCTCGCCAGTCTATGGGATCGAGGAGCACGGACTCGATCTCGACCGGCGGCTTCGGCTCGTTCATCAGCACCGGGATCCAAAGGACTTTCCGGTCGCCTACGGGTGCAACGCTCACCGCGTCAAGCGAGAGTGGCAGCCCCTTGATGACTTCCGGGAAACTGCTGGTCCCGAACTTCTCCCAATCGACCACCGGCGGCAGCCGGTAGCGCTCCGTCTCGGGGGCCTGACCGGAAAGCGGCGATGTCATCACGGTGGCGAGGAGTGCAAGAGTGGCGCAGCCTGCAGTAGCGCCGGAGAGCACCGTACCGGGCAGGCGGCGCGCATGGCCGAAGGGGTGAGTCGGCTGCATGGTCGGCTTCCGAAAATACGATCCCCGGTCCATGAGACCGCTTCCCGTCAGCCGGTACGGACGCTCAGGATATCGAGTTTCGGGCGCGCGACGCACGCCGGCCCTCGAGCACGCCACCCGCAGGAGCGTGCGCCAGGGTCGTTGGGCGAGGACCGCCCCGGTCGAGGTCCTCGGCGAGCCCGATGCACGGCAACACCGCGGTAATGAACGGGGCCACCGCAGCCCGTTCACGGCGAGCGCCGTCCCCCCGACAACGCCCGGTAGTACTCCTCCACCAGCTTTCGGTACTCTGCCGGCACATCGTCAGAGCCGGACAGGAACAGCCGCTCCCGCTCGTCGCCCTGGATCTGGCGCCGCAGCGCGTATTCGAACTCCTTGAGCCCCGCCACGATCTGGGCCTGCAGGCGCTCGACGGCGGCGAGGTCCTCGAGGTTGGCGCGGTGCAGCTCGCGCAGCCGGCGGATGGTCTCGTCGAGCGGCGCGACGTCGATGCCCTCCTGCTGGAGGGTGCGCCGGATCTGCTCGGCTTCGGCCTGCCGCTCCTGGAGCTCGCGGCGGAACTGGCGGATGTCGTCCTCACCGAGACGGATCGGGCCGCCGTAGCCGCCGGGCTCCCGGGCGCCGGGCTGCGTGGGGCCGCCCGCCGCGCCGGACTGTGGGGCCGCCTGTCCGCCCTGCTGGCCCTCTCTCTGCTGCTCGCCCTGGCGATCCTCGCCTCGCTGGTCACCGCCGGCCTGGCCCTGCTGCTCGCTCTGCCGACCCTCGTCCAGCCCTCGGCGTTCGCCCTCGCGCCGCCGCGCCTCGGCACGCTGCCGCGCGCGCTCGCGCAGCCGGTCGTCGAACGACTCGAGCCCGCTGACCAGCTCGCGCGTGCGGTCGAGCGCCTGGGCGAGCCGGTCCTCGGTCGACCGGCCGACCGACGCGGCCGCCTTCGCGATGTTCTCCCTGACCCTGTCGATGTCCGCGCCGATCTGTTCCTCCAGCATCCGCGCGTACTCGCCGGGCCGCTCCTGAACGACGCCGCGGGACCAGAGGATCTTGTCCACGAGCTTGGTGTCGCGGATTGCGTTGGCGGCCTCCTGGAGGTTGCGGGCCGCTTCCTTCTGCTCGGCGCGGGAGGCAGCGGCGAGGCGGTCGAGCCGGCGCTCGAGGTCGGCGACGGCGGCGGCGAGCGCTTCCTTGCGCTCCTGGAGCCGCCGCACCTGTTCACTGCGGCGGTCGGCCGGGTCGAGCCGTGCGACGTCGCCCGCGATGCGCTCCTGCTGATCGCGCAGGCGCTCGGCCTCGGCCAGTGCGTCCTGGACCTGCCGCTCGATGCCGGCCTGGCGACCCTGCTCCAGCAGCCGGCGCGCCTCCTCCAGCCGGTCGAGGGCGGCCTGGCCGGCGCCGGGGTTGTTGCTGGCGGCGGAACGCCGCATCTGCTCCACGGCCTCGCGCAGGCGGCGGGCGCTCTGCATCAGCTCGGGCGAGCGCTGCTCGCGGGCGAGACGCTCGAGCTGACGAGCGACGGAGTCGGCCTGCTCTGCGAGCTCGCGCTGGTTGGCGCTGCCGCCCTGGCCGCCCTGCATGTTCTGCTGGAGACGGCGCTGCCGCTCGATCTCCTGCTGCTGCCGGCGTGCGAGCTCGCGCAGGCGCTCGGCGACCTCATCGAGCTGCTGGCTCTGCCGCTCGGCCTCGCTGCGCTGCACGGTCTCGTACTGGTTCCGCATGCGGTCCAGCTCGAGCTCGAACAGGTCGGCGAGGTCATCGGCGTTGGGGGCCGCGCCGGCACCGCCCGGCTGGCCCATGGCGACCTGCACCTCACGGAACGCGGCCTCCGCGCGCTGGAGGTGCTGGAGCGCGCGCTGTTCGGCGGGCAGCGCCTGGTCGGGCCTGCCGGCGCCGAGCTTCTCCTCGGCGACCTTCATCTCCTCCGCGGCCTGCGGCAGCGCCTTCGCGATGGCCTGCATCAAGGTGTCCGACCCGATGACGCCCCGGGCCGTCATGCGGCTCACCAGCGTCTCGACCTGCTCGCGCAGCTTGCCCTGCGCCAGCGCGAGCGTGACCAGGTTCTCGCGGAACTCCTTGTCCGTGTACTTCGCGCGGTCACGCTGGACGTTGAACGTGCCGGCCACGATCTCGCGCTGCCTTTGCACCAGCGCGCCGGGCTGGACCATGTCGCCGCCGCGGCCGGGAGCGCCCATCTGCTCGGCTTGTCGGTAGTCGCGGCCGAACGGGCGGATCTCGATGAAGTAGATGTCGCTGGTCGCGTCCTGCGGCCGGGGCCGCGCGTTGTCCCGGACACGCGCGTAGTACGCGATGAGGTCGCCGGGCTGTACGTCCAGCTCCTCGAGGTAGAACGTGTGGCCGGCGGAGACGCTCGGCCTGCGTTCACCCGCTCGGAACAACTGGACGGCCTGCTCGTCGCCGCCGTTCACGCTGAAGACCAGCTCGAGGGTGCCGATCCCGTAGTCGTCCTCGGCGCTGACCTCGACGAACACCTCGTCCACGGCGCTGGCGCGCGTGTCGCGGCCGGGCTTGCGCAGCACGACGATGGGCGGCTGGTCCTCCAGGACATCGATCGTGTACTCGGGCGAGGCGGGACGCATTGTGCCGTCTGGGGACTGGAGCTCGATGCGGTAGAAGCCGGGCGCCGTGACGGTGAACGCGCCCTCGAGGCGGCCGTCCGGCGCGGCCGCGAGCGCGACGGTGTCGCCGTGGTCGAGGATGATGCGTCCGGCCTCTACGGGCACGGTGGGCAGCGCGCGGACGAGCACTTCGGTGCCGCCCAGCACCGCGATGTCTCCGCCGTCCTCGACCACCTGCGGGCTGAGCCCCGTGTACGCGGGGAAGCGGTACTCGAGGTCGAGCCGCTGGACGTAGGGCAGGTCGGCGACCTCGATACGGTAGACAGCGGAGCGCACACCTTCGGCCTCGACGTAGTAGTCGGTCGCGACGTCGATGTCGAAGAGCAGGAACGAGAACGCGGTGCTGTCGCCCTCGACCGTGGTCATGGGCCAGCGCTGCCATTCGCCGTTCGGGCCGGTCCGCGTCGCGACTTCGACCTGCGTGGCCGTGAAGCCGTGGAGCCGCGCGTCGATGCGCTGGTCGGCGCCGCGCGCCACGGTCGTGTGGCCGGGCTGCACGTCGATGCGGTAGGGGCTCGCGGCCTCGGCGCGCTTCCACGGGAAGAGGAGCACGGAGGCGCCATGCCGAACGACGGCGGGGCTGAACAGCAGCGCGGCGAGCGTCACGGCCGCGGCAGCGGCGAGCGCGCCGGTGGAGCCGAGCAGGCCGCGGTGCTCGACGGCGCGGCCGGCGTCCGCCTCGCGGCAGCGCTGGATCGCGGACTCGACGAGTCTCGCGACGAACGCGGGTGAGACTTCGGCGCCGTGTCCGTCCTTCGCGGCCCCCGCCTCGAGCGCGCTGACGACCATCGCCTGGAGCGACGGCTCGTGCTCCTCGATGTAGAGAGCGACGCGCTCGTCCGACACGCGACGGAACAGCGGGACGAGGACGAAGCGGATGAGGAGGGCGACGACGGCGACGAGCAGCATCACGCGGAGTGCGACGATCGCGCCGGGGCTGAAGCCGAGGCGCTCGATCCCCCACGCGGACGCGAGGAGCACCGCGGCGCCGGCGGCCAGCGTGATCGCAGCGCCACGCAAGGCGTTCTTGAGCCGCCACCGCCGCCGAACCTGGCGGATGATGCGGATCAGCTCGTCACGTGCCGCCGTCGGATGCACTCCACTGGACATCGTGCGCCTCCGGTTTCCGCGTGCTGCCACGCTGCTGAGCCCCGCCGTGGCCGCTTCTCGTACCCTGACCGTTCCCCCCCGCCGGCGATCAGCTCGCCGCGCGGGAGAGGCGGCCCGCGAGGGCGGTTTCCGCGGCCAGCGCGAGCAGCGCCGCGATCAGAAGATAACGCCAGACCGCCTGCCGCCGCTCGTGCTCTTCGATGCTCCCAGCCGTCGCGGCCGTTGCGGCCGGCGCCGTGCCGGGGTCGGTCGCCGTCACCGTGGCGACCACCTCCTGCGGGTCGATCGGCGTGAGGTCGGACTCCGCCAGATCCAGGTTCACGGCGACCGTGTAGGGCGCCGCGTTGGCCTGGCCCGCGGGCCGGAGCTCGTAGAAGCCTTGCTCCGTGAGCTCGAGCACGCGCGGATGGTCGCCGCCGATCGTCGTGCGGGTGCCACCCGGCGTGAGGACGACCAGTTCGCCGCCCGCGAGACCAGGGAACCTGGCCACGCTCTCGGCCCCGGCCGCCTTCTCGGCGGCCGGGGCGCTCGTCGCGCCGGCCTCGTCGCCGCCGGGCGTGAAGGCCATGCTGTCGCGCGCGGCGCCGAGGTCCAGCACCTGGCCGGCGGTGAACCAGGGCCGGGACTCGGCATAGCCCGCGGCGTAGCGGGCGACCTGGTGCACGAACGGCAGGTACACGGGCTGGAGCGCGACGTCGGTCCAGAAGTTGTCCAGCGTCGTGGTCCAGACCAGCACGCGTCCCCGGCCGACCCGCTTCTCCACGAGCGCGACCGCGCCGTCGTCGTAGCGCGCGAGCACGCCATCCGTCCCCGCGAGCTCGAGCGGGCGGTAGCGGAAGACCCGTGCCGTGGTGAAGTCGCCGCTGCGCGGTGCCCGGAAGAGCTCGAAGATCGGGTGGTTGCGGTCCAGTGACGCAAGCGTCACGCCGCGGCCGGCGCCGTCCACCGGTGCGCCGAACGTGCCCGGCAGCAACTCCGCGGCATCGCCCTCCCAGCTCGCGGGCGAGGAGCGCTCACCCAGGACGACCACGAGCCCGCCGCCTCGCCGGACGTGCTCGATGAGCGCGCGGCCCGCCACGCCGGACGGGAACGGCGCGTCGTTGAGGACGACGACATCGCGACCCGCGATCGTGTCCGCCCGCAACGTTCCGAGGTGCGTCACCTCCACGCGGAACGGCGGCCGGTCGCCGATCTCGAGCGCGCGGCGGAGGTAGAAGCTGCGCCGCTCGGACGCTCCGTCGGCATCGATGATGAGCACGGACACCGCCTGGCTGGGCGAGAGAACGAAGTGGAAGAGGTTGTCCTGCGGCAGCGCGTCCGTTCCGGCCCGCACCGTGCCGCGGGACTCCCCGGCGGAGAGCGTGAACGGGTCGAACGTGACGGTCTGTGCGCTGTTCGGCGCGATGTCCACCGTCACGGTCTGGAGCTCGATGCCGTTCACCTCGAGGGTCACGGGCACTCCGGAGAGCGGCCGCGAGCCCTTGTAGGCGAGTCGGGCGGTCGTGGTCACACGCTCGCGCCCGCCGACGGTCTGGCGATCGAAGTTCACCGCCGTGATCGAGAGGTTCGCGGGCTCGTCGCCTTCCGCGACGCTCACCGCGGTGAGCGACACACCGGCCGGCAGCCGGACGTCCTGCTGGCCGTCCCAGCCCACGCGCTGGAAGTCGGTGATCAACACGACCTCGCGCCGTGCACGGTCCGAGGCCTCGAGCAGCCGCCGTGCCAGCTCGAGCGGTGGGCCGTAGCGCGTGGCGCCCGCGCCGGGCTCTGCTGCGTCCACGATGGCGCGCAGCGCGGCGACATCGCCGGTGAACCCGCTCGCGGCCTGAGCGCCGGTCGCGAAGAAGACGAGCGCCGCGCGGTCGTCGCGCCCCATGCCATCGAGGACGCTCCGGGCCGCAGCCTGCGCCCGGGCCCAGCGGCCCTCGTAGCCCATGCTGTAGGAACGGTCGATCAGGATCACGATGTCGCGCGCGCCATCGAGGGCGACTCCCGCCTCGGCGCGGTTGAAGAACGGACGGGCGAACGCGGCCGTGAGCAACGCGAGGATCAGGCACCGCAGCGCGAGCAGCGACCAGTGCCGGATGCGCTGGCGCTTGACCGTCTTGTACGGGATCCGCTGCAGGAACATCAGGGACGGGAACGCGACGGCCTCGCTGCGCTCGCGGTGCCGCAGATGCACGAGCACCGGGATCGCGATCGCCGCGAGCCCGGCAAGGAAGGCGGGGGCGAGGAACGAGAGCCCGAACATCTAGCGTACCCGGTTCAGTCGCTCGCGCGTGGCGAGGTAGGTGAACAGCGCGTGGTCCAGTGGCGTGGACGTGTTCATGAGCGTGTAGTCCACCCCATCCTCGACCAGCATGCGCTGGAGCGTGGAGACGTGGTTCGAGACCAGCTCGCGGTAGCGCGCGCGTACGTACTCGGGGATCACCGGTATGCGCACGCCGGTCTCGAGGTCCTCGAAGTTGGCCGCGTCCTGGAACGGGAATTCGAGCTCCGCCTCATCCAGCACGTGGAAGACGATGATGTCGTTCCCGCGGTTGCGCAGGCGCCGCACGGCGCCACGTACCACGTCCGGCTCCTCGTAGAAGTCCGAAACGAGGATGAGGATGCCGCGGCGGCGGTAGTTCTCGGCGAGCTTCGCGAGTGGAGCGCGGAGCTCGCCCGGCTCGCCGGCGCGGGCGCGGTCGAGCGCGTGCAGGACGAGATCGAGGTGTCCGGCGGCGGGCGGCACGTACTCGACGATGTCGCGGTCGAACGTGGCGAGCCCGACCCGGTCGCGCTGCTTGTGCGAGAAGTACGCGAGGCAGGCCGCGAGGAAGCGGGCGTAGTCGAGCTTGGGGATGCCCTCCCGGCCGTAGCTCATGGAGCGGGAAACGTCCAGCAGGATCGAGACGTTGGCGTTGGTGTCCGCCTCGAACTGCTTGACGTAGAAGCGGTCGGTGCGCGCGTAGAGCCTCCAGTCGATGCGGCGAATGTCGTCGCCCGGGATGTAAGCCCGGTGCTCGGCGAAGTCCAGCGAGAGCCCGAGGTACGGCGAGCGGTGCAGCCCGTTGATGAACCCCTCGACGACGGTGCGCGCGACGAGCTCGAGGTTGTCGAGGCGCGCGAGGACCCGGGGGTCGAGGAAGCGGGCGCCGGGCGCGGCGTTCGCGGTGGTGGCTGAGGGCATGGGGTGATGCAGACTCCTCTCCTCATTCATGGTCCGTGGGCGCCCGGCGCCGGGTCAAGGCTCCGGGCTTCGCCCCTGGGCCCCGGCGGGCCCTTCGGCTCGCCTGGGCTCCGAGCCGGCGGCTCCGGATTCCGCGCCCTTCGGCCGCTGGAAGGGCTGGGCCGCCCGTTCTACTCCAGGCGTGCTCGCTGGCGCTACCACTTCCAGCACCGGCGCACCCGGCGGGGAGCCCAGCTCTCGCGGAGCGGGAGCAGAGCCCAGGATCCGCGCAGCGCGTCCGGAGCCCAGCGCAGCGGAGCCCGGACCCGGCGAAGCCACGGCGGGACCCGGCCGCGCTCACATGCCAGAACGTGGCACCGGAACTGCCTCGAGCAACTGATCCACCAGCCAGTCCGTGGTGATCCGCTCCGACTCCGCGTGGAAGTTGCGCAGGATCCGGTGCCGCAGCACGGGGTGCGCGAGGGCGCGAATGTCGTCGAAGCTCACGGCGTAGCGGCCCTGAGTGAGCGCCCGCGCCTTGGCTCCGAGCACGAGGAACTGCGCGGCTCGCACGCTCGCGCCGAACTGAACCCACTTGCGGATGAACTCCGGCGCGCCGGGCGCGTTCGGCCGCGTGGCGCGCACCAGCGCGAGTGCATAACGCAGCACGGGATCCGCGACCGGCACCTTTCGGACCAGGCGCTGGAACGCCAGGATGTCGGCACCGGTGATCACATGGCTGAACTCCGGCTCGAGGATCGCGGTCGTCGAGCGGACGACGGCCAGCTCCTCCTCTTCCGGGAGGTGGTCGAGCACGATCTCGAACATGAACCGATCGAGCTGCGCCTCGGGCAAGGGGTACGTGCCCTCCAGCTCGATCGGGTTCTGCGTGGCGAAGACGTAGAACGGCTCCTCGAGCCTGTACGTCCGGCCCTGGATCGTGACCCGGTGCTCCTGCATCGCCTCCAGCAACGCCGACTGCGTCTTGGGCGGCGCGCGGTTGATCTCGTCCGCCAGCACGATGTTGGCGAAGATCGGGCCGGGCGAGAACACCATCTGCCGGCGGCCGGTGGCCGGGTCCTCCTGGATGATGTCCGTGCCGGTGATGTCGGTCGGCATCAGGTCCGGCGTGAACTGGATGCGGCTGAACTTCAGGTCCAGGACCTGCGCCAGCGTGTGCACGATCAGCGTCTTGGCCAGTCCCGGCACGCCGATGAGGATGCAGTTGCCGCCCACGAAGAGCGAGAGCAGCACCTGATCCAGCACCTCGTCTTGGCCGATGATCACCTTGCGCAGCTCGGCGAGCACGCGGTCGCGGCCCTCCTTCAGCCGCTCGGCGAGTGCGATGTCGTCGGCGGCTTCCAGCGCCGGGAGAGTCTCCGTCTTGATCGCCACGTTCGTATTCCCCCTCAGGTTCACGGTTGGGCGGGGACGCCGCCTGTGCTCCGCGCGCGCCCGATGCGCGCAACTCGTCTCGACTGGGCGGCGCGCGGTTCCCTGTGTTCCGCGGGAGCCCGCGGCGCGCTAGTGCGTCAGCGCATACACAATGAAGTTCACCCCCAGCTTGTACGCCTCGTTCGAGATGTCAATGGGCACCCAGCCGGTGTCCGAGAACTCCCACGACTCGCCGATGTCCCCGTTGCCGGCGAGGATCGCCATCAGACGCTTGCGGCGGTCGTTGTCCTCGAAGATGCCGTACCAGACGATTCCGCCACCGTAGTTCTGCGCGTGGAGCGTCGCGACGTCGATCTTGAAGAACGAGTCGAAGATCGGCTCGGACCCGTCCAGCGGCATGGGGTGCAGCCCGGGGAGCACCTGCTTCAACATCTCGATCACGTAGGGCACGTCGTAGTAATGGAAGTCGTCGAAGATCGCGAACCCGCCCTTCAGCAGGTACTCCCGGAACGCCTTCGCCTCCGCTTCCGTCGGCGCCCAGAAGCCAGACTCCGAGATGTAGAGCAGGGGATAGCGGAACAGCTCGGGGTCGGTCAGGGCGAATACGTTCCCTCCGCCCGTCGTCGGATCGACGAACGTGATCTCGTCCAGGATCTTCATCAGGTTGCGCTCGGCGCGCGGGTAGTCGTGCGCCCAGGGCGGCTCGCCGTTGCTGCCGTAGTAGCCCGTCCCCATCGCCCGGCGGCCGGCCTCGAAGTAGAGTCGGACGAACGTGAACCGGCCGTCGTACGGAGTGTTGTCGGTGGGCCGGACGCCGAAGATCTCGACCATGCGGCCACGAGCACGGTCGATGAGCCCGGGCCGCCGCCCACGCTCCTGCGCCGCCGCCTCCGCGGGCGCGAGCCCCAGCAGCAGCGCGGCGCCGCAGGCGATGGCCAGGTCACGTGTGCGAACCCGCCTCCACAGAGCCGCGATCATCGCCCGCCCTCCGGTGTGGACCCTCGCGCCGACCGGAGCCGCAGCAGCAGCTCCTGCGCGCGCTCGAAGTTCGGCGCGATCTCGAGCGCGCGGAGCACCGCGCGTCGCGCGGACGCGGCGTCGCCCGCCTCGAAGTGGGCGAGCGCGAGCTGGTAGAACGCCTCCGCGCGGTCCACCGGGTCCAGCGCGAGGACGACCTCTCGCTCCCGCACGACCTTCTCCCACTCGCCCGTCCGCGCGTACAGCGCCGCCAGACGCTCGTGCAGCTCGATCTCGAACGGGTAGATGTAGACGGCGCGCTCGAGCGCGGCGGCCGCGCCGGCGATGTCGCCGAGCTCCTCGAGGATCTCGCTCAACGCCACGTTCTCTTCGTACGCGTTCTCGTTGAGCGCGGTCATGCGCTCGAGCTCGGCCGCGGCGCGGCGCAGGTCGCCCTTCTCACGCCAGATCCGCGCCAGGAGGTCATACGGACTGCCGCGGCCGGCGTACTCGGGGAACAGCTCCTTCGCGCGCTCGAGGTACGGCACCGCCTCGTCCCGCCGGCCGGCGTTGAACAGCGCGCGCCCGGCGCGGAGCTGCGCCACGAAGTCGTCCGGCTCGCCTGAGGCGAGGCGAACGGCCTCGTCGGGTCCGGCCTGCGTGGTGTCTCGCGCCGTACGTGGCCGGATCGCGGCGAGCGGGCCGCCGAAGCGCTCCTGCATGTACGCCTCGAACCGCCGGTCGAACGCTTCGATGTCGGTGCCGAGGACCTGCCGGAACACCTCGGGCGTGCCAAGCCCGCGGCGGAAGCCGTCCAGCATGCGCAGCAGCGCGTCCGGGCCGTGGTCTCGCTCGATCAGCTCGCACACGAGCGAGGCCTGGTAGTAGGAGAACCCGATCTGCTCGGGGTACTCCGGCCGCACGAAGCCGTCGTTCAGCCGCGAGACCGGCAGCAGCCGCTCCTGCTTGTAGGCGGCGAGGAACGCAGGGGAGGCGTCCCTCCCCCAGCCCTCGCGGGCGCGGCGCTCCTCGAGCACGGCGAGCCCTTCCGTGAACCAGCGCGGCACCCGGTGGTCCGTCATGCCGAGGTGGAACGTGTGCGCCAGCTCGTGCCAGAACGTCGAGCCCCAGTTGAACGTTCCGCGGTCACGCGCCGAGGGCGAGTCCATGGCGAGCACGTTGCCGAAGCTGACGCCCAGCGCGCCGAGGCCGGCGAGGCCCACGGTACGGACGGAGAAGTCGGCGTGGGAAGGGAAGACCTCGACGCGGATCGGCGTCGCGGGCCGGTAGCCGTAGCGCTCGGCGAGCTGGTCGTACGCCTCCTCGGCGAGCGGCGCGAGGTACGCCGCCAGCACGTCCGCTTCCTCGCCGTACAGGATGAACCGGAACCGCTCGCTGGGCACTTCGCGGTAGCGCCCGAACGTGTCCAGCAGGTCCAGCGTGTTCTTGATCCAGACGTCGTACGGGTCGCCCCGGAACGCGCGCTCCAGGTTCTCGCGCCCCGCCTCGATCTCACCGACGCGGAGCTGGTTGATGCCCAGGATGCCATAGCTCCGCCACGACATCGAGTCCAGCGCCACCGCGCGCCGCGCGAACTCCACCGCCTCCGCGTAGCGGCGGTTGCGTACGGCGATCTCCGCGAGCGCGTCGTACAGCTCCGTGTCCCTGGGGTTGTACGCGAGCGCGCGGCGGACGACGTCCTCGAACGCGGCCCGGTCGTCGGCGAGGTAGCGGACGGCGGCGAGCACGGCCAGGGCGCCGGACGACCGCGGGTTCGTCTCCAGCGCGCGCTCGGCGGCGCGCAGCGCGGCCTCGTAGTTCTCCGCCTCCAGCTCGAGGCGACCGATCAGCACGTGCGCCGCAACGAGGTTCGGGTTCACCGCGAGCGCCTGTTCGGCCAGCTCCTTGGCGGTGGGTTCGCCGTCGAACTCCGCGGCCTGCGCCAGGCCCAGCAGCGCGCGGGGGTGCGACGGGTTGATCTGGAGGACCTCGCGGAACGTGGCCTTCGCGTCCCCGCTGTTGTACTTCTCGAGGAACAGCTCGCCGATCCGGATGCGCGCGTCCAGGTTGCCGGAGTCGGCGGCGACGGCCTCGTCCAGCGCGCGCAGCGCGTCCTTGTAGAGCTGCGGGTCGCGCACGCCGAGGTAGCGGACCGCGATGCCGACCGCCATCAGCTCGCGCGCGTCGAGCCGCGCGCCGCTGTTGTAGACGTCAATGAACGTGTCGAACAGGTCGAGCGCCTCGGCGCGGCGGCCGGTCTCGTAGAGGAGCACGCCCAGGTTGAGCCGGGCCAGCAGGCTGTCCGAGGCACGCCCTTCCGCGGCCGCGCGGAACAGGCGCTCCGCCTGCTCGACCTCGCCCCGCGCGTACAGCACTTCGCCCAGCGCGTTCGCGAGCTGGACGGAGTCCGGCGCCGTGGCGAGCGCAGTGCGCAGCGCCGCCTCCGCCTCGTCGTAGCGGCCGACGGTGGACAGCGCGCGGGCCAGCCCCCGCGCGGCCAGCGGGAACGCCTCGCCTCTCCGAGTGAGTGTGCGATACACCTCGATCGCCTGATCGTAACGACCTTCCCGCAGCGCCGCGTCCGCCTCGGGCAGCTGCGTCGCGTCCGCGGTGCTGCCACAGCCGGCGAGCAGCACGAGGAGCGCCACGCCCCGACGGACTGCCGCCAACCGCATCACGGCTGCCGCTCTCCTTCCAGACGCCGGATCTGCTGGTTCGTCTCCGCGAGCTGCACGAGCAGCCGCTCCAGCTCCGCCTCGTACGCGGCGGGATCCATGCTCGCCCTGCGTGCCCGCAGGGCTTCGATCTGCCGCTCCAGCCGCTGCCGGGTCTCGTAGAGCGCGCGCAGCTCGGGTGTCGCGGCCGCGGCGGCGCGCGCCGCCGTCCCGGCGAGGACGAACGCGCGGGCGAGGGCGCCGTCGCCGGCGTCGGGGTCGGGCACCGGGCTGCCCTTGCCGTCGCCATCGTCGTCCAGCAGCGCGTGCTCGGACTGGAGCAGGTTGCGCTGCTTGTAGGTTCGTTCGACCTCTTGCGTCGCGTAGACGAACGCTTCCAGCAACGAGATGCGGCCGTCCTTGTCCGTGTCCGCGCCGTCGCCCGCGTACGCCGCGACGAAGTGCTCGGGGAAGATCGTCTCGTTCTGCTCGAAGCCGCTCCGCGTCGCGGTCAGGATCACGCGACCCGGCGCGGACAGCTTGCCGATCCACCCGCCGCTCGCGCTGCCGGTGTGCACCAGCGCGACCTCCCGGGCGCGCAGCGTGCCGATCAGCCGCGCGAAGTCCGACGCCGTGAGATCCGGGCCCGGGATGTTGAGCCGCGGTTCGCCGTCCTGCTCGCTGCCGTGGCCGAACAGGACGATGAGCACGCGGTCCTCGGGCCCGGCCTGCTGCGCGAGCCGCTGGAACGCGGCCTCGATGCCGGCGCGGTCCGAGCGGCCGTGGATCCGTGCGGCGTCACGTTCGGGCCGTTCAGCCAGGTACACAATGTTCTCGGCCGGCACGCCGTGGCGGTCGCGGACGGCGTCGATGAAGGTCGTGGCCCACCGGTGGAACGCCTCGGCGAAGCGCGGCTCGCCGGAGACGCCCGAGATGACGAGGACGTGGTCGGTCTGGGCGGCGGCCGGCGAGGCCGCGGTCGCCGCGACGAGACCCAGTGCGGCGATCAGCACGCGGCCCATCATATCAGTCCCCGCAGTCGCCGGTACGTCCACTCGGCGCCGATCAATCCGACCAGCAGCAGGAAGACGATCGGCATGTCCCACAGGTCCTTCTGCTCCTGCACCGTGGTGCCGCGCTCCGTATAACGGATGTCTTCGGGCAGCGTGGCGACGTCGTCCAGCGTGTAGAACCGGCCGCCGGTCTCATCGGCGATGCGGCGCAGCAGCGACGCGCGCATCTGCGCGCCGAAGTACTCGGCGACCGGCGGCGCGGCCTCGACCCACGCGGTGCCTTCGATCACTGCGTCGTCGTGTTGCGCGCGCACGCGGACCTCGTAGAGCCCCGGCTCGGGCGGCGTGAAGCTGCCGCGGTACTCGCCGTCGCGGTCCACCGTCCACTCGAGCGGGACATCGAACGCGATGCCGGCTGGACCCGCGACGTGCGCCGTCACCGTGGCGCCGTTCAGCTCGATGTAGGTCGCGTCCCTCACGTCCGCGGTGATGATGACGGGCTCGCCGGGCGCCACGCGGTCGCGGGGTGTGCGCACGTCCACCTGGCGCGGCACGCCGGTGACCAGCCAGCGCAGGATCTGCCGCCAGAACGTCTCGTGCGAGAGGTCGTCCAGCGGGACGTCCGCGTGGAACTGCCACTGCCAGGTGTCCTGGACGGGGAGCGCGAGGACGCTGCCGCGGCCGTAGCGCTGGTGCGCGAGGATGACGGCCTCGTCGCCGCCGCCCACGGGTGAGCCCATGAGCAGCGCTGTCGCGCCCGGCTTGAGCCCGCGCACGCGGTTCACCACGGACACGGGCGGCAGCGCCTGCCAGCGCTGGCGGGACTCCTCCGGCGTCGGCGCGATCTGGACCGCGGGGTGGACCTGGCCCGCGCGCGTCGGCACCGGCTTCACCTCGACGTAGTACGTGGAGCCGCGCTCCTCCCGGTCCGCCGGGTCGAGCACGATCGGGAGCACGTCGGCCACCGGCGTGCCCGCGTAGCCGCCCTCGGCCAGCGCGCGCCGGCCGCCCAGCACGAGCAGCCCGCCGCCGCGCTGGTCCACGAAGTCGGCGATCATCTGGAGCTGGTCGTGGGTGAAGAACGAGGCCTCGACGTTGCCCAGGATCAGCGCGCGGTACCGGAACAGCTCCTCGCGGGTGCGGGGGAAACCGGCCGCCAGCTCCTCCGCGTCGTCCACGTCCAGCCGCAGGAACTTGTTCTCGGCCGTGCGCTGGAGCACCACGACCTGGAGGTTCTCGTCGTCCGCGACCGCGCGTCGCAGGAACTTCACCTCGAAGCGCGGCTCGCCCTCGAGGTAAAGGATCTTTTCCCTGCGCCTCTCGACCACGATCAGCGCGTGTTGCTCGTTGTTCTGCGCGACCATCTCGCCGGGCCGCGGGGGGATGTAGAAGCGGAATGTTCGTGCGCCCGGCTCCTCCGCCTTGAAGTGGACGCGCACCGTCGTCGCCTCGCCATCGCGGGGCAGGCGGATGTCCTGGCGGGCGACGATGCGGCCCGCATCTTCGACCTGGAGCGGCACGGTCTCGCCCGCGTAGCCGCTCTGCGTGACGACGAGGTCCACCACCAACGACGAGCCCTGGAGCGCCGTGCGCGGCGTCTCGACGCGCGTGACCTCGATGTCCTTCGTGAAGCGCTCGCGGCCCACGCCCACCGTGTAGACCGGCACGTTGGCGGCGCGCAGCGCGAGCAGAGGCTCGGTGAGCGCGTCGTCCGAGTTGTCGGCGCCATCCGTGACGAGCACCAGCCCGGCCAGCGGCACCGCGGACAGCTCCTCGCGCACCCGATCCAGCGCCCTGCCGAGCCGCGTCTCCTCTCCCGCGAAGGTGAGTTGCGTGACGTCGTCCACGCGCTCCGCGGTGGAAGAGAAGCGGAACGTGCGGACGAGGAAGCGCTCGGACAGCGCCCTGAACAGCTCGCCGTCCGGCGCGAGCGCGCGCTGGACCGCCGTGGCGCGCGTCTCGTCGCCCCGGTCGGCGACCTGCATGCTGCGCGAGTCGTCCACCAGCACGCCGACGAAGTTGCGCTGCGGCACCGCCGTCGAGACGACCAGCGTGGGGCGGAACAGGCAGAACGCGATCAACGCGAGCGCGGCGCCGCGGAACGCGATGAGGACGGCGCGGTCCACGGGCCGCGTCTTGCCCTTCACGCGCGTGTACGACAGAGCCGTGAACGCGAGCGCGGCGGCGGCGAGCACGGCGGCGAGCCACGCCAGGCGCGGCGCGGCCAGCAAGATCTCGCCCCGCTCGAACAGCAGCGGGCGGTACTTGAACAGGAACTCGAAGAGCGACTCGCCCATCGGGCTCGCGTCCGTGGCTAATGGCTCATCGCGTAGATGATCATGTTCACGCCGACCTGGTAGGCGTACGTCGAGTAGCGGATCGGGTAGAGCGGGTCGTCCGCCCACTCCCATGCATCGCCCAGGTCGGTGTTGAAGTGGATCAGCACCATCAGCCGGCCGTCGTCATCGAAAATCCCGCGGACCGCCGGCTCGCAGCCCCGGCACTCCGCCGTGGGGCCGCCGCGACGCCCGTTCCAGACGTTCGGGACCTGCACGATCTCGTCGATCTGGTAGAACGACGAGTACAACGGGTGGTCCAGGGTGATGTCCACGATGGGCCGGCCCGGCAACACCCGACGCATGTTGTACTCGAAGTTCTCCCACTCGTACGGGCCCCAGAAGTCGTCCACGACGAGGAAGCCGCCGGCCTCGAGGTGATTGCGCAGGCCCTCGACCTCCGCGTCGGTGAGCGCCATGTGTCCCACCTCGACGGCGTACAGGAACGGGTAGCGACGGAGCTCTGGGGCGTCCAGCCGCACCGGGTTCTCGAGCTGGTACGCGTCCACGTACGAGAGCCGGCGCACGCCGTAGACGAACTGCTGGTCCGCCTTGGGGAAGTCCGTGGCCCACGCGCGGGAGGCGCGCCAGCCGCGGCCGATGCCCGTGTACTGCGCGCGGGTGAAGTAGAACTCGTGGTGAGGACCGGTAGAGTGTCCGCGGCGGCCGGCGGGGTGTTCCTGTTGCGCGGAGCGCTCCGGTTGTACCGCGGCCCGTGCCGGGGGACCGGCCGAGCGTTCGCGGTTGCCGACGACGCGTTCCCGGCGGCCGGCGGGCGGTCCCTCCTCCGCGGCGCGTTCCCGTTCGGCGGCGTTCCCCCACTCCGCGCCCGATGGTTCAATCTCGAACCATTCGCCCGCGAGGGGATGCGGCCGCGGAACGTCCCCCGCGCGCGCCGCGCGGTCGCCGCTGGCGCCGCGGACCAGGACCGCGCCGGCCTGGACCGCATTCGCCCCGAACCCCGCGTCGANGCTGCTCNCCCTCGCCCCCACCCACGCCCACGCCCTGGCCCAGCAACCAGAGCGCGGCCGCAGCCGCGGGAAGGCCGACCAGCGCGAGGCCCGGGACTCGCGACGGGGTAGACCGCACCCAGAACTCCCCTGTAATACGCGACGAGCGCGGCACGGGGCCGCGCGCGGCGACGAAGTCCGTACGACGGTCCTGCATCGGAGGGCAACGTGGGGATACTCGGGGGCGAAGGGCAAGGTTCCGGCCGCGGAAGGAGGGAGGCGGTACGCAGCGGGCCGTGCTGGTCGGGCGTCCGCCGCTGGGCATCACGGCGCGCGGAGCGCGTGCGGCGCCGATCAGATCGGCAGGATCCAGCCCAGGCGCAGGGCGCCCTGGCGACGGTGCACCTCTACCCGCCAGGCGGTGAGCCAAGCCAGGCCGAGGTGCAGCGGACGCCACGGGTGGGTGAGGCCGACCGCGGTCCCGAAGTCCAGCCAGGCATCCCCACCCGAGGCGGCCGGGCCGCGAATCTCCCGCATCGGGCCGCCGTGTCGCAACGGAGGCAATCATCGATCGAAACGGTCGCACGGCGGGTAACTGCGGCTCCCCACCCTGACACGACCACTTCGCCCCGAGACGCGCCACCTCCGTTCTTGCAACGAGCCCTGTCTGACCAGTAGCGTAAGCGCCGACGCGACCAGAGCATCGAACCACCCGGAGGCCGTGCCCATGTCTTCAGCCAACCCGCCTGCGCTCGACCGCCGTGCCTTCCTCGCCTACTTCTCGTCCATCGGACTCGGCGGCACGCTCTTGCCCGGCGTGCTGTGGGCGCAGGCTCAGGAGGGGCAGCGCGTCACGAAGGAGATGATCGCGCAGGCGGAGCGGATCGCCGGGCTGACGTTCACGGACCAGCAGCGCGAGGAGATGGTGCGCGGGCTGAACCGGTTCGCGGCCGACTACGAGCGGCTGCGGGAGTACCCGCTGCCCAACTCCGTCGCGCCCGCGCTGTACTTCGACCCACAGCCGCCGGGCGTGCCGTTGCCCTCCGGTCCCAGCGCGCTCCGCAAGAGCGCCGTCGAGCCGGTCGAGCGGCCGGCGGACCTCGAGGAGCTGGCGTTCTGGCCGGTCACGCGGCTCGCGGAGTTGATCCGCACGCGCCAGGTCACGGCCACCGAGCTGACGCACCTGTACCTGGAGCGGCTCGAGCGCTACGACCCCAAGCTGCACTGCGTCGTCACCCTGACGGAGGAGCGTGCGCTGCGGCAGGCCGAGCAAGCGGATGCGGAGATCAAGGCGGGGCGCTACCGCGGCCCGCTGCACGGCATCCCCTGGGGCGTCAAGGACCTGCTGGCGACGAAGGGCTACCCGACGACGTGGGGCGCCGCACCGTACAAGGACCAGGTGATCGACGAGGACGCCACCGTCGTGCGTCGGCTCGACGAGGCCGGCGCGATCCTCGTCGCCAAGCTCACCGTCGGCGCGCTGGCGATGGGCGACCAGTGGTTCGGCGGGCAGACCAGGAACCCGTGGAACCTCGAGCAGGGCTCCAGCGGCTCGTCCGCAGGCTCCGCCGCGGCGACGGTCGCGGGGCTCGTCGGCTTCAGTATCGGCACGGAGACGCATGGTTCCATCGTCTCGCCGTCCACGCGGTGTGGCGCCACGGGGCTGCGGCCCACGTACGGCCGGGTCAGCCGCCACGGCGCGATGGCGCTGTCCTGGAGCATGGACAAGATCGGCCCGATCTGCCGCTCCGTGGAGGACTGCGCGCTCGTGTTCCACGCCATCCACGGCCCCGATGGGCGCGATCCGACGGTCCGCGACGTGCCGTTCGTCTGGGACGCGTCGCGGCCGCTCGGGGAGATCCGCGTGGGCTACCTGAAGAGCGCCTTCGAGGCGGAGGGAGAGAGCCCGACCCGCGCGTTCGACCGGGCCGCGCTCGACGTGCTGCGCAACGACCTCGGCCTGGAACTCGTCCCCTTCGAGCTGCCCGACGGCCTCCCCCTCGCCTCGCTGCGCATCATCCTCAGCGCCGAGTCCGCCGCCGCGTTCGACGAGCTGACCCGCAGCGGCCGGGTGGACGAGATCGAGCGCAGCAGTTGGCCCAACTCGTTCCGGCAGGCGCGGTTCATCCCCGCGGTCGAGTACATCCAGGCGAACCGCGTCCGCAGCGACCTCATCCGGCGGATGCACGAGGCCATGCGGGGCATCGACGTCTTCGTCACGCCCTCCTTCGCACAGGACGTGTTGCTGCTCACCAACCTCACCGGCCACCCGACGGTGGTGGTGCCCAGCGGCTTCACCGAAGCCGGCACGCCGGTGAGCATCTCGTTCGTCGGCAAGCTGTGGGGCGAGGCGGAGGCGCTGAGGGTGGCGATGGCTTATCAGGAGGCGACCGGGTTCCACCTGCGGCGGCCGCCAGGGTTCTGAGCGCTCGTCTGAGAGGGCCAGGGCGTCGGCAGAGGCGAGGGTGCCGGGGGCGCTGGAGCCTCGACGCTGCGGAGACTTCGGGGCGGTATCCAGAATTCTCGTGGTTTGCGCCGGGTGGCGGCCGCGTGGGGATCCGACCGTGCTGGCGGCGGCCGAGTCCCAGAACCCGGTTCACCCGCCTCCCGGAAGCGGACCTCGCCCTGCCGAGCGCAGCAAACGTCCAGGGTTGCGAGGCTGTGCGGCGATGTACGGGAACTTCGCCGCCCCGAGCGCGGCGAACTCCCAAGACGCCGAGTCGCGGAGCGACGAGTTGGGACTTTGCCGCGTCCGGCGCACCCAATTTCCATGACGCAGCGCCGCACAGAGACGAGTGTGGGCCTTTGCCGCGATCCCGGCAGCGCCGGGCACCGTGCTGGAGGGTGTGCTGAAGACGAGCGGGCGCGTGAGGGACTTTGCCGCGGCTCGCCAGGCGGGTGCGCTGCGCTGCACGGCCGCACCCCGGCGGAGCGGGCGCTGCTGCGGCAGGCCGCCGGCGAGATGAGCTCCGGTCCCACCGGCAGAAACCGCGTTCGTGATGAACGTGGCTCCGGGCGAGGAACGCTCGGCTGCGAGATGAACGCAGCCCGGCCACCCTCTCTGCGCTATCCCCGCCTCCGCGCGAGCCAAGAAATCCTCGTCTCGGTGGGAACCCCGTGCGCTCCACGTGAGCTGGAGCCGCGGAGAACGCGGAGGAGAGCGGAGCACTAGAGCGCCGGCGTCGGCAGCCGGCCGTCCACGAGGAACGCCTCGCGCGGAAAGCTGAACGAAGCCCGCCGGAAGTAATCCAGCTTCGCGAACTCGACCAGCGCGCGCGTCACCGTGCACTGCCACGTCTCCAGCGAGCGCGGGCGTGAGCCGGCGAACACGGCCGGCGTGAACGCGCCCACGTTCACCTCGCCCGGCGCGCGTGCCGACGGGTAGCGGAACAGCTCCACGCCCGCCTCACGCATTGCGCGGCCGAGGGCCTGCGTCTCCGTGTAATCCACGGGCGACGCGATGACGTCCCGGTACGCCGCGAACGGCGGCGCCACCAGGTCGACACCCCGCTCCGAACGGGCGTGCGCCCTGAACGCCGTGAGCTGCGTGGAGACCGGGCCCAGGTCCGCGTGCGTGCCTTCCAGGAACACCAGCCGGTAGTAGGCGACCTCGGCGAACGCCCCGCGCTGCGTCTCCGAGCCGTACCAGATCCCGCGCTCCGCCCGCGTGCCGAACCGCGAGCCGTGACGCAGCGGGGGATAACGAAACGGCGTGGCGAGGAGGTAGTGGAGCCGGCCGCCCGTGGGATCCGGCGGTTTCGCGCTCTCGATCAGGTCCTCGAGCAGCGCCTGCTCCTCGAGCGTGTCCACCAGCTTGCGCGTCGAGACCCGGTGCTGCGCCTCCACCACGCGCCACGGGTCCAGCCGCAGCGGCCGCAGCTCAGAGGCGCCCGCGCAGCGCGTCCAGATACTGGACGACATCGACCAGCCCCTCCACGGTCCGGATCCGCTCCGCGGGCACGCCGCCCAGGTGGTCGTTGTAGGCGTGCAACCACGCCCGCGCCTGGGAATCGTTGCCGCCGACCAGGGCGTCCAGCGACCGGTAGAGCCGCAGGAACAGCAGAGCGAGCTCGCCCTCCTTGCTCGACGGGTCAATGCGCCGGCCGCGCTGGAGTCTCGACACGGACGCCTCGCTGGCGCCCAGCACGGCGGCCAGGGCGCGCTGACGCACGCCGAGCCGTGCCGCGGCCGCGAGGACGGCCTTGGCGAGGACGGCGCCGGGCTCCGGCGCGGGGAGTGCGGCGGGTCTCGCGGTACCCATCACCTGCAATCATAACGCAATGATCTTTCACGTGCAAGACCGGACGCGCCGCGGTGGCCGGCGGGCCGGGTCGTAGGCTGGACAGGACGCGGGCTGCGGTGCGGGCTGGACAGTCGGCGGGGCGGCGGCCGAAATTGGCCGCCGTTCCAGCCACGGCGGTGCCGGGGCTCTCCCCGCGCCGGCCAGCCGTTCCGATCGAATCCCCGGAAGGTCATCATGGAGCGACGCCGCTTCTCTCCGTTCCTCGCCGCCGTGTTCGCGGCGGCGCTTGCCGGCTCCGGCTGTTCCCTCCGTTCAGGTGAGCGGCCCGCGCCGCGACCCGCGCCCGCTCCGCAGGCGGGNGGCGCGAGCCAGGACTCGGCGTCGGGCCCGCGGCGGTCGGGCGCGGCGCAACCCCGTCCGTACGCCCGCGTGATCACGCCGGACGCGGTGACCAAGCGCGGCCTGTTCATCACCCATCAGATCGGCGATAAGCTGTACTTCGAGATCCCGCGCTCGGAGCTCGGGAAGGACATGCTGGTGGTGCGGAGGACCGCGGTGCAGAGCACGATGGGTGGTGGCGGCCGGGCGAGCCAGGTGGTGCGCTGGGAGCGTCGCGGCCACCGGATCTACATCCGGCAGCACGCGTACTCGGTCGTCGCCGACTCGACCCGTTCGATCTATCGCGCGGTGTCGGAGATGGCGCGGGGCGCGATCCTGGCGAGCTTCGACATCGAGGCGTACGGCCCGGACAGCGCTGCGGTGATCGACGTGACCCGGCTCTACACGGGCAACACGCCGGAGTTCGCTGCGGTGGAGAGCGTGGCGAGCGATCGCTCCTGGATCGAACACGTCGCGGCGTTCCCGGAGAACATCGAGGTCGAGGCCATCCAGACGGGCACGCTGAGGCCGGCGCAGGGCGGGCAGCAGGCCGGCTCACAGAGTACGAGGTCCGTGCCCGCGACGGTGCGTGTGCACTGGAGCATGCTGCGGCTGCCGGAGCAGCCGATGATGCCGCGGCTGCACGACCGTCGCGTGGGCTACATCTCCACCTCTCTGATCGACTACGGCCGTGACGCGCACCGCGCCGAGGAGCGGCGCTACATCCACCGGTTCCGTCTGGAGAAGAAGGATCCGTCCGCGGAGGTCTCCGAGCCGGTGAAGCCGATCGTGTTCTGGATCGACCCGGCGACGCCGGAGTGGCTGGTGCCGTGGGTGAAGAAGGGGGTCGAGGCGTGGCAGCCGGCGTTCGAGGAGGCGGGGTTCCGCAACGCCATCGTCGCCCGCGAAGCGCCGGCGCCGGAGGAAGACCCCGACTGGTCGATGCACGACGCGCGGCATTCGGTGATCTACTGGCGGCCTTCGACCGTACAGAACGCGACGGGCGGCCAGATCGTGGACCCGCGCACGGGGGAGATCATCAAGGCCGAAGTCAACATGTACCACAACGTGATGAACCTGCTGCGCAACTGGTACTTCATCCAGGTCGGGCCGCTGGATCCTCGTGCGCGGGAGCTGCCGCTCCCGGACTCGCTGATGGGGCGGCTGGTCGAGTACGTGGTATCTCACGAGGTCGGCCACGCCATCGGCTTCCCGCACAACATGAAGGCCAGCTCCACCTACCCGGTGGACAGCCTGCGCAGCGTCACGTTCCTGCGGCGCATGGGCGGCCATGTGGCGACGCTCATGGACTATTCGCGCTTCAACTACGTGGCGCAGCCGGAGGACAGCATTCCCGTCGAGCTACTGGTGCCGCAGATCGGGCCGTACGACCGCTTCGCGGTGATGTGGGGGCACAAGCCGATCCCGGGCGCCCGCACGCCGGACGACGAGTTGCCGGTGCTGGACCAGTGGGCGCGCATGCAGGACACGATCCCGTGGCTCCGGTACGAGACGCCGGGCGCGCCCAACGACCCCGGCGCGCTGACGGAGGCCGTGGGCGATGCCGACGCCGTGAAGGCCACGACGCTGGCGTTGAAGAACCTGCGTCGCGTCATGGAGATGTTGCTCCCGGCCGCGGAGCGGCCGGGCCAGGACTACGACCTGCTGCGCGAGTTGTACGACCAGGCCATCGCCCAGTGGGGGCGCTACATGGGCCACGTCGCGGCGGTCGTCGGCGGCGCCGAGTCGCAGGAGAAGTACGGCACGGGCGTGCGCTTCGTGCCCGTCAGCAAGGCGCGGCAGCGCGAGGCCGTTCGCTTTCTCAACGAGCACGCGTTCCGCACGCCGGACTACTTCATCGAGCCGGAGATCCTGCGGCGTGTGGAGGCGGAAGGCGCGATCACGCGGATCCGGGACGCCCAGGCCCGCGTGCTGGGCCTGCTGCTCAACGAGGCGCGCATGAACCGGCTGATCGAGTACGAAGCGCTGGCGGGCCGCTCGGAGGACGCGTACACGCTGGCGGACCTGCTGTCGGACCTGCGGGACGGAGTGTGGACGGAGCTGACTGCGGGCAGCGTTCGTGTGGACGTGTACCGCCGGAACCTCCAGCGCTCCTACCTCGAGGCGGTGGAGCGGTTGCTCCGGCCGCCCGCCCCGCGGTCGGACGGCTCGCAGGCGAACCAGCAGGCGCAGCCGTCGTCGCGGACGAATTCGGACGTGCGGCCCGCGTTGCGCGGCGAGCTGGTCGAGCTGGAGCGCCGGGTGCGCGCTGCCATTGGTCGTTCGGCGGATGCCATGACGCGCCTGCACCTGGAGGACGTGCGGCGGGAGATCCTGCGGCTCCTGGAGCCGCCGCGGACCTGAGGCCCGGGACGCCGGGCAGCGGTGGGGTCGGTGCGAAGAGCCGGCGGGACAAGCCCCGCCGGCTCTTCGCAGCGGCGCGGGGGCGGTGGGACGTCGGCGGACGTGCGCGGGTCAGGCCCGCTCCTCTCGCGCCGCCTCCTCCGCCGGCGTCCCCTCGATCTCGGCGGTGTCGGTGATCTGGAGGCCCACCTGCTCGACGCGGCCGTCGATGACCTCGCGGACGTGGAGGCAGATGCCGTCCACGAACACCCGCGTGTCCACCTTCACCCCTTCCGCGCCCATGCGCTCGCGGATCAGCTCGTCGAGGGTCTTCGCCCGATCGCCTTCCAGCTCGATGCCGTAGAACTCGGCCAGCTCGGCGATCGTGGTGTCCCCGCGGAGGGGGAACTCGACGGCCTGGGGCACCGCACTCGACGCCTCCCGTGGGCCGAACACGCGATCCACGAGCGGCCGGGTGCCTTCCCGGACCACGACGAACACGATGTCGCCCGGGAGCACGCGCGTGCTGCCTCGCGGCGGGATGAGGCGTGAGCCGCGCGAGATCATCGCGACGACCACGCCGTCGGGCAGCGCGAGCTCGCGGATGGCCCGGCCCGCGCAGCGCGACTCGGGCTGGATGAAGTACTCGACGATGTCGGCCTCGACATCGCGGAGCGAGCTGATCTCGAGGGCGACGGGCGGCTCCGGCTGCGGCGGCTCCTCCAGCCCCAGGGCGCGGGCGAACAGGGGCAGCGTCCAGCCCTGGCTGATCGCGGAGACCAGAACGACGAAGAAAACGGCGTCGAACAGCAGCCTCCCGCTCGGAAGGCCGAAGATCAGCGGGTACGTGGCGAGAACGATGGGCACAGCGCCCTTGAGCCCGACCCACGAGACGAAGGCCAGTTCGCGGACGTTGAACCGGAACGGGAGCAGCAGCGCGAAGACCGTGACCGGCCGGGCCACGAAGATCAGCGCCGCCGAGATCAGCAGCCCCGGCCCCGCCACCTCGGCCAGCCGGCTCGGGAAGGCAAGCAGCCCGAGCAAGACGAACATCACGATCTGGGCGAGCCAGGCGGCCCCGTCGTGGAACAGCAGGATGCCGCGCTGGAAGACGACCCGCGAGTTCCCGATGATGATCCCCGCGATGTAGATGCCCAGGAAGCCGCTCCCTCCGAGCGCCACGGCGACGCCGTAGCAGAGGAAGCCGGCCGCGGCGGCGAGCAGCGGGTAGAGGCCCGCGGCCTCGAGGTTGATCCGGTTCAGCAGGTAGACGGCCGCGCGGCCGACCACCAGCCCGGCGATCGCGCCGATCGCCATCTGGCGGACCAGGAACCACAGGATGTCCGGGCCGAGTTCCATGCGGCCCATCAGGACCTCGAGGAACCCGACGGTCAGGAAGATCGCCATCGGGTCGTTGGACGCGCTCTCGACCTCGAGCGTGTAGCGGATGTGGCGGACCACGCTCACGCCCTTGGACCGCAGGATCGCGAACACCGCCGCCGCATCCGTGGACCCGATGATCGAGCCCAGGAGCATCCCTTCCAGGAGCGAGACGTCCAGGATCCAGGTCGCTGCGAGACCTGTGATGAGTGACGTGAGGAGCACGCCGACGGTCGCAAGGACGACGGCCGGCGCCCACGCCTGCCTCAGACTCGATGCGGACGTGCGGAGACCGCCGTCGAACAGGATGATGGCCAGGGCGATCGTGCCGACGCCGTGGGCGATGACGTAGTTCTCGAACTCGATGCCGCCGATGCCCTCCGAGCCGGCGAGGAGGCCGACGCCGAGGAACAGGACGAGGACGGGCAAGCCCATCCGGCTGGAGAGCTTGCTGGACGCGATGCCGATCAGGACCAGCACCGCGCTCACGAGGATCAGATGATCGACAGCGAACATGCGGAGAAATATGAGCGCGGGCCAGGCGGTGCGCGAGGGCGAGAGGGCGAGAGGGCAAGAGGGCGCGGAGTCGGCGGTTCCCCGGAGGGCCGGGGCAGGGAGGACCGGGGCGGGAAGAGCGGTTGACGCCGGCCTCCCCGACGGTTCCCCTTACCTCGGGCCGGCCGTCGCGGCCCGGCCAGGTTTCCGGCGGGGCTCCACTTGCTGTGAGGGAGATGACGCCGTGCAACTCACCGTCTTGCCCCTCGAACCGCGGCACTGGGACGCGGTGCGCGAGATCTACCGCCAGGGCATCGCGACCGGCAACGCCACGTTCGAGACCGACCCGGGCGATTGGGAGACCTGGGACGCAGCGCACCTGCCCGCGTGCCGCTTCGTCGCCGCGCTGGACGGCCGGATCGCGGGTTGGGCGGCGCTGAGCCCGCTGTCGCGGCGGTCCGTGTACCGAGGGGTCGCGGAAGTGAGCGTCTACGTCGCCGAGGACGCGCGCGGCCGCGGGGTGGGCTCCGCGTTGCTGGCCGCGGTGATCGCTGAGTCCGAGCGCCTCGGCTTCTGGACGCTCCAGGGCGGCATCTTCCCCGAGAACACAGCCAGCCGTGCCCTGGTCCGCAAGCACGGGTTCCGAGAGGTCGGGGTGCGCGAGCGGATCGGGGAGATGAACGGTGTGTGGCGCGACGTTGTCCTCGTCGAGCGCCGGAGCCGCGTCGTAGGGGTGGGATAAGACGGCGGCCTTGCCGGTGTGCCCGACAAGCCAGGGAGCCGGTCCATGTCCGTAGCCAGGAAGCTCCGTCGTCTACTCGCAGTCGCACCCGTCCTCGCGGCGTGCGGGGGCGATCCGGCGGGCCCGTGCGAGCGCCGCCCGCCTGCGAGGTGGCGGGCGTGGACCTGTTCGTCGAGCGGCGGGAGATCGCGCCAGCCGAACGCGATCCGGAGACAGGCCTCGGGATCATCGATCCGAGGCCGGTGGAGATCGAGTTCATCGTGGCGAATGGAGGGGCTACGATAGCAGGTCAATTGGTCCACGGGCTCGATCGGCGCGTTCACGGGCATGGGCAACGGAGCACGTGCCCTTCCCTCCGGGAGCTCGGCTACGTCATGTTCAGTCGCGCCAGTGGTTGCTCAGGTGCACGACAGCCGCCCCTCGGATCCGAACCCCATTCTGAACGCGAATGTCCATGCGAGCCATCACGGCCGGCATCCTCCTCGCCGCCACCCTCCTGCCCGCTCCGCTCCATGCGTGGGATGACGTCGGGCATCGGGTGGTGGCGCGCATTGCGTGGGAATCGCTGAGCCCGGCGGCGCGGGCGCAGGCCGCCGCCCTGCTGCTCGCCGCACCGGAGGACAGCGGGCTGCCCGCGCTCCTGCCGGCNGACGGCCGCCCGCTGGAGGTGCGGGAGCGCGAGCTGTTCGAGGCCGCCGCGTGCTGGGCGGACTGGATCCGGGACCCCGAGCGCCCGGCCCGCCGCTACGATCGGCCTTCCTGGCACTACGTCAATTTCTTCTGGCGCCAGGATGGCGCGGGCGGTCCCGCCGTCGAGCTCGACCTGCCGCTCACGGGCGAGCTCCTCGTGCAGATCGAGCGCGTCTCCGCCGCACTCGGCGACCGCGAGAGGCCCGCCACGCAGCGCGGGCTGGACCTGGCGTGGCTGCTCCACCTCGTCGGCGACCTGCACCAGCCGCTCCACACCAGCGCACGCGTCTCCCCGCGCGACCCGGACGGCGACCGCGGCGGCAACGCGTTCCGCCTGGGCGAGGGCAACAACGTGCACCGCGCCTGGGACGTCGTGTTGAGCGAGCGCTACCCTCGGCACGAGGGCGAGACGCTGGAGGGGTACATCGGTCGCGTTGCAGCCGCCGTCATGGAGGCGCACCCCCGCGCCGACTTCGAGGCCGCGCTGGTCCAACCCGCAGACTTCACCGCCTGGGCCCGGGAGGGACTCGCCGTTGCGCAGCGCGCCGCCTACCCCGCCTACCTCGAGCGCGATGCGCCGCCGCCCGCCCGGTACACGGACGACGTCTACGCCGCCGCCGCGCCGCGCATCGCACTGGCCGGCTACCGCCTCGCGGCTCTGCTCGAGGAGCTGCTCGGCTCCTGAATCGAACCACTCCTCGCTGCCGCGGCGCCCGGGCGATGTGACGATCCGCGCCGCGTGTGGGGTCTCCAGGGTGGTGACGGCGCGCGACGGCTGCGTGCCGGCACGTCGCGAGTCGCACGAGGAGAACCCGGAATGAAGAACTTGCAGTCGTGTGTCCTGGCCGCAGCTCTGCTGCTCGCCGCGGCGGCGCCGCTCGCAGCGCAGCGAGGCCAGCAGCGGTCCGTTGACCGCGTGCAGCGCAACCCGATCGAGATCCTCCTGGACAACCGGACCGAGCTCGACCTGACGGACGAGCAGGTGGCGCGGCTCAATGCGATCAACGAGAGGCTGACGGAGGAGAACCGGGCCGTCGTGGAAGAGCTCCGGGAGTTGCGCGGCCGGAGCAGGCCGTCCAACCGGCAGGAGGCGGAGCCGCTCAGGGAAGCGATGCAGCCGCTGCTCGAGCGGATGGAGGAGAACAACCGGGAGGCCCTCGAGGAGGCCGAGGCGGCGCTCACGGAGGAGCAGAGGGCCAAAGCGCACGAGCTGGTCCAGCGGGAGCGCGACCGGCTGCGGGATCAGATGCGCCCCCGCGTGATCCGCCGCGGCTGGTGATGGTTGGACGGTCAGCGGTTCCTGCGACTGGGAACACGTCCCCGGAGGCGAACCCCGTCCGCGCGCGGCCTCGAGGCGACCCCGGATGTGACCGCATGCTTCTGCCGAAGGGTCTTCAGGGTGTGATCGCGGATGAGGAGCTGATCCGACGCGTGCGGGCCGGGGATGCGGCCGCGTTCGATGCGCTGGTGGACCGGTACTACGGCGCCTGCCTGCGCTTCGCATGGCGCAGCCTCGGCGAACGGGATGACGCGGAGGACGTGGTCCAGGAAGCGCTCGTCCGGGCGTACCGCGCGCTCCGGCGAGGGCGGTCGCCGCGCGAGTTCCGGCCGTGGCTGCTCGGCATCGTCCTCAACCGCTGCCGCTCGCACGCGCGGAGGACCCGCCGCCGACGGCTGCTGTTCGAGCGCTGGTGGGCACGCCAGGACCCGGAAACGCTCCGGGTGCACCCGGCTGACGGGGCAGCGAACGACGACCTCGACCCGAGGCTGAAAGCGGCGCTCGCCGCGCTGAGACCGAAGCTGCGCGAGGCGTTCCTGCTGAAGCACGTCGAGCAGCTCCGCTACGAGGAAATGGCAGAGATCACTGGCGCGAGCGTGAGCGCGCTCAAGATGCGAGTGAAAAGAGCTTCCGAGCAGGTGCTGGCCCTGTTGACGGAGGACGGAGCATGAACGAGCTGGACCCGCGGCTCGAGCCGTGGCTCGCAGCGCTGCGCAAGGAGCCCGCGGCGCGGCCCGAGGCGCGCGCGCGGCTGGCAGCGGCCCTGCGCGAGGAGGAGACCCGCGCAGCGCGCCGGATCCTCTCCCCTCCGGCCGCCCTCGCCGCTGCCGTCGCGCTCATTGCGCTGACCAGCGCGTTCTGGCTCGCGCTCTGGCGGTGGAACACGCCGGAGCGAGGCACGGCAGTGGAGGAACTGACGATGATGCAGTTCGTGCTGCACGCGCACGACGCGCGCAGCGTGAGCGTCGTCGGCGACTTCAACGACTGGGATCCCCGCGCCACGCCGCTCACGCGGACGGGCGACGGCGTCTGGTCCGCGGTGGTGCGGCTGCGTCCCGGCACGGTGCGCTACGCCTATCTCGTGGACGGCACGGAGTGGCGCGCCGACCCGCACGCCGTGGCGTCCCGCGAGGAGTTCGGCCGACCTACGTCGATCGCGTACATCGTTCCGCCGGAGGCGCCATGAGCGTGCGGATCATCACCGGCCTCGCGCTGGTCTGCGCGTTGGGACTCACGTTCGGACCGCGGCACGCGCTCGCGCAGGACCCGCGCCTTCACAAACGGCTCGACCCGGAGACCGCCGCGGCCGTTGCCGCGCTGGTGGACAGCGCGAGCACGCTCGGGCTCCCCGCCGAGCCGCTCGTGCAGAAGGCGCTCGAGGGGCAGAGCAAGGGGGCATCGGGTGATGCGATCGTCCGCGCGGTGCGCGAGCTGATCCGGGATCTCGCGACCGCACGCGACGCGCTGGGCGACGACGTCGGCGTCGATGCGCTCCTCCTCGCCGCCGCCGCGCTGGACGCGGGCGCGACGCCCGCCCAGCTCGAGCGACTGCGGCCCCACCGGTCGCGCGAGTCGTTCGCCGGCGGGCTGGCCGGGCTGGTCTACCTGATGTCGCGGGGCGTGCCCGCCGAACAGTCGCTCGACCTCATCGCGGCCATGCTGAACGCGCGGCTCTCCGCGGCGGAGTTCGCATCGCTCCAGCGGCTGGTCGAGCGCGACATGATGGCCGGCACGCCGCCCGCGGAAGCCGCCGCCTCGCGGGCCCAGGCGTTGATCCGGCACGGCCGGTCCGGTGGCTTCGGCGACAGGGTGCGGCCATGAGGTGCGCTGCCGTCGCCGCCGCGGCCTGGGTCCTCATCGCGGCCGTGTCACCGTCTGACACCGCCGGGCAGGGCCGCGGCGTCCCGCGCGGCTGGCCGGGCGAGTCCGGCGACACGGGGAGCGCCGGCCCGCTCGACCGGCTCCTCCAGGAGCAGCCCCGCCTGCTCGTCCGGCCGATGGCGGCGGTGCTCGGCGACGGCACCCATGAGCAGCGCTTGAACCTGCTGGCGAGCTGGCCGGCGGCCGACACGGCCCCCGACTTCGCGCTGCACCTGCTCTTCGGCCTCGCCGCGGGCGGCGATGTCTACACGCGCTCGGGGCTCGGTGTGGACATCGCCTACCCGCTGGGTCCGGCGCGCTTCACCGGCAGCGCGACCGTCGCCGCCGGCTTCGGGAACGGGCCGAGGCAGACCGTTTCGCTCACCCTCGGCGGCGGCTTGCCCGGGCTCCGGCTCGAGGTACGGACCACCTGGCTCCAGAGCGGCCTGACCGAGTCCGTCCGGAGATCGCTGGAGCCGGGCGTGCCGATGCTCCCGGAGACCGGCGCCGGCCCCGATGGCCGCTACACCGACGGCGAGCTCTCCGCCCTGCACCGGGTCGGCCCGGTCTCCCTCCGGCTCACGGCTGGCCAGCGGTTCGGCGGCGAGACCCACGGCACGCGGCAATGGCTGTTCGGCGAGGCCGACATCCCTGTCTGGCGGCGGTTCGGCATCGTCCTCGCCGGCGGTGTGAGGCCCGAGCGCGCGGACCTCGCGCAGCCGGGCGGCCGCTTCGCTCAGGTCGGTCTGCGCATGCACATCCACTCCACCCGCAAGGAAGAACCCGACCCCGCCCCGCCGCCGGACGTCCGGCCTGCGGCGCCCACCGTGGTGCCGCTCGAGCCGGACGTCTACCTCGTCCGCCTGTACGTGCCCGGCGCCCGCCGCGTGGAACTCAAGGGCGACGTCACCGACTGGGAGGTCGTCGCGATGCGCCGCTCCGACGAGGACCCCGACGTCTGGGAAGCGACGTTCCGCAAGCCCGCCGGCGTCTACCACGTCAACATCCGCGTGGACGGCGGGGAGTGGGTCGTCCCACCGGGGCTCCTCGCGGTGCCCGACCGGTTCGGCGGGGCGGTCGGCGTACTCGACTTCCCGTCAACACAGGAGGTGAACGATGCAACGTGATCGAGCTCGCGCCGCCGCTGCCGGCGCGCTGGCGGCGCTCGGCATCCTGGCGGCATGTGACACGGAGCCGACCGAGCCGCCGTACAGCCCGTCCAACGCCGCCATCGCGTTCGCCCAGTTCTCGCCGGGGGTCTCCCTTGCCGGGGATGCCGGCGAGTTCGAGCACCACGTCAGTTGCCCGATGGGCGGGAGCGTGACGTTCCGGGGGAGCGTCTCCTTGGAAGAGGAGGGCGCTGTCAGGATCCACCGGGTGACGTACGTCAGGCGCTACGAGGACTGCGGCATCGACCGCGGCTACCGCAGCTCGTCGGCCGTGACCGCCAACGGCGAGCTGATGTACGACGGCGAAATGCACATGGAGTTCCACGACGAATCGTGGCCGCCCACGGTGTTGCTCCAGAAGAGCCGCCAGTTCGGCACGCTGACGCTGCTGCACGGCGATGAAGTCACCGAGTGCGAGTACGATGTCGAGCAGGTCTTCGACCTGGTGGCCGGCCAGTACGCCGTCACGGGGACCGCGTGCGGCGTGCCTGTCGAACGCACTGCGATGGGCGGCGCGAGGGTGTACTGGAGAACGCTCTCCAATAAGAAGTAGGCGAGCAGCGACCGGCCCGCCCGCCAGGCGACGCGGGCGGCCGGCGCTCGGCGCGTCATGCGGCCGCGTCGTCGAAGGGGCACGTTGTCCACAGGTTGACCTCCGGCCCGGAAAGCCACAGGTTGTCCGTTCCGACCCGAACGCGAAGGGACGCCTCCCAGCCGGGAGGCCTCAACCGGAGGAGGGACGCATGGCGTATCCGTTCAAGCTGCCGGAGCTCCCGTACCCCTACGACGCGCTCGAGCCGCACATCGACGCGCGCACCATGGAGATCCACCACACCAAGCACCACGCGGCGTACACGAACAACCTGAACGCCGCGCTCGAGAAGTACCCGGATCTCCATGGCCGCGAGGCCGAGGACCTGCTGCGCAACATCGACTCGGTGCCCGAGGAGATCCGTACCGCCGTACGCAACAACGGCGGCGGCTACGTGAATCACAACCTGTTCTGGCAGATCATGGCGCCGGGCGGGAAGAGCACGATGTCCAGTGCGCTCCGGCAGGACATCGAGAAGACCTTCGGCTCGGTGGACGCGTTCAAGGACGAGTTCTCCAAGGCCGCGGCGGGCCGCTTCGGCTCCGGCTGGGCCTGGCTCGTGCTGGACGGCGGCAAGCTCAAGGTCCTCTCGACCGCCAACCAGGACAGCCCGCTGATGGATGGCCAGACGCCGATCCTCGGCCTCGATGTCTGGGAGCACGCCTACTACCTCAAGTACCAGAACCGCCGGCCGGAGTACATCCAGGCGTGGTGGAACGTGGTGAACTGGGAAGAGGTGAGCCGGCTGTACGAGCAGGCACGCGGCTGAGCGCACCAGGACGGCCGATCTCTGGACGACGACGTCGTCTCGAACGCGCGAGGCCCGGGGCGGGCTCCCCGGGCCTCGCGAGCATCCGGGCGCGGGGTCGGTCAGGCCGCGCGCGTCCCGCCCGCCGCTTCCGCCAGCACCGTCTCCAGCCAGCGCATGGCATCCTGCAGTTCCACGGGATCGATCCAGTGCCCGATCGGGTAGTCCCGTGCCTCCAGCGCGGCGCCGGCGCCGCGCAGCAGTCCGCGCCCGCGCTCGGCCAGCTCGAACGGGATGTTCCGGTCGCGGGTGCCGTGGCCCCAGAAGAAACGCGTTCCGGCGACGGTGTCGGGCGCAACGCGCACGCGTGGATGGCTGGCGAGGAAGCCGCTGAAGTTGAGGACTGCGGCGATGCTCCCGGGATGCGTGAGCGCATACGCGACGCTCAGCGTGCCGCCCTGCGAGAATCCGCCCAGCGCGATCGGCCCGGGCTTCACCGGCAGCGCCTGCGGCAAAGCAGCCAGCCACGCCTCCAGCGCGTCCAGCGACGCCGCGAAGCTCTCCGGCTCCGGACGGTCTTCACCCAGGTAGCGGTACCACGCCCAGCCCGGGCCGTACCCCCACGGCGCCGCCTGGAACGGCGCCTGCGGGAACACCGCGACCACGCCCGCAGGCAGATGAGGACGCAGCACCCGCAGGTCCTCCTTGCCGGCGCCACGGCCGTGCAGCAGCACGACGAGGGGCGCGCCGTCCCCCGCGCCGTCGGACGCGTGAGCGTCGAACTCCAGCTCAATCATTTGGTCTCCTCTCAACCCAGCGGCGTGAGCACGGCCTCGAGCTCCGCCCGCCGCGGCTCGAGCCACGCCGGCAGCATCAACTCACGGCCCAGCGCGTCCGCCGGCTCGTCCACCGTGAAGCCCGGGCCATCGGTCGCGATCTCCAGCAGCAGCCCGTCCGGCGCACGGAAGTAGATGCTCTTGAAGTACTTCCGGTCCATCACCGGCGAGACCTGGACGCCCATGGACAGCAGATGCTCCCGCCACGCGAGCTGCTCCTCTTCGTTCGCCGCCCGGAACGCAATGTGGTGCGTCTGCCCCGCGCCGCCACGGGCCCAGTAGTTCGAACGCGGCCAGCCGAACAACGTCAGCACGCTGTGCGGCGCCACCTCCTCGCCGTCGTATCGCGCCCAGAACCAGTGCGGCGTCACACCGTCGTCCTGGTTCACCGTCTTCTTCACGATGCGTAGACCCAGCGCCGCTTCGTAGAACTCGTGGGCGCGCTGGATGTCATCCGTGATGCCGCTGATGTGGTGGATGCCCTGGAGCGCCATGTCCGGCTCGATCACCGGCACCGGCTCGGGGTGCGTGAGCGCGCGGATCGCCTCCTCGTCCCGGTGGCCGCGTAGCCGCTCCTTCGGCGGCATGATCACCTCGCGGCCCAGTGCATCGGCCGGCTCGTCAATGGCGTAACCGGGACCCCGCGTGGCGATCTCCAGGATCTGCCCATCCGGGTCCTGGAAATAGAGGCTGCGGAAGTAGCCGCGGTCGTACGGCCCCGTCACCGTCACCCCCGCGTCCTCCAGCCGACGCTTCCACTTGAGCTGCGCTTCCGGCGTCTCCACGCCCAGGGCGAGGTGATGGACCCCGCCCACACCCCAGCGCCCGCGGCCCACGTGCGGCCACTCGAAGAACGTCAGGATCGTGCCCGGCGAGCCCGTCGCATCGCCGAAGTAGAGGTGGTACGCGGTGGGGTCGTCGAAGTTGACCGTCCGCTTCACCAGCCCCACGCCCAGCAGGTCCCGGTAGAACGCCAGCGTCCGCCGCGCGTCCCGCGAGACCATGGTGATGTGGTGGAACCCCCGGGTCTCGAGCGAGGCCATGGCCCCTCCTCTGAGCTGGCGGCCGTGCCGCCGGTCGTTGCATCACTGATCTAAACGCTCAGTGCTGAGATAATGTTCCCGCGGCGACGGCGCGGGGCGATGGCCAAGGTCGCGCGCGGCCGGGCGGCGGTGCCGGCGACCCGGGCGGCGCTCCGCTGACGCGGCCCTGCGATCGCCCGGCGGCCTCAGCCGCCCGCGCCGGGGCGAGGCAGTGCGGCCGCGTTCAGTCCGAGCTTCTTGAGCAGCTCGATCGCCTGGCGCTGCTCCTCCAGATCGAGGCCGGAGACCGCGCGCTCGATGGCTGCCGCGTGCTCTTCGAAGATCTCCGCGATAAAGCGTTCGCCAGCGGGGGTCAGGGCGGCGTAGCGGGCGCGCCGGTCCTGCTCGCAGGCGCGGCGTTCGACCAGACCCCGCCGCTCGAGGGAGTCCACGAGGTAGGTGATGCCGCCGCTCGAGACGAGGATCTTTCGCTGAAGCTCGCCCAGCAGCAGCGGCCCCTTGTGGTACAGCGCTTCGAGGACGGCGAACTCGCCGGGGGTGAGGCCGTGGCGCGCGATGTCCGCCTGGCTGTGCGCGAGCACGGCGGCGTGCGCGCGCGCGAGCACGGTCCACAGCTTGAGGGCGAGCTTCTGGCGCTCGCTCCGTTCGGCCGCTCGGCGGGCGCCCGGCCCGGCGTATCGTTCGCTCACGAGTCAAGAATCTTGGTGCTTTCAGGAACGTGTCAAGCGGTGTCGGCGCGGGCGGCGCCCGGACACGGAGTCCAGGGCTCGGCCGGCGCGGGGGAGCGCATGCCGGGACGGCTGCGGTCTATGCGTCGCCACCGGAAAAGATTGTCCACCACCCGGAAACTGATCCCTGGTCCGCGCCCGCGGCCGCGTCCCGCCCCGATCCGGCGATTCCGCCATAACGCGTGGAACGGCAACGGGTTGAAGGACTCCCGCGCGTGCGTGTACGTGCGAGCACCGGACGTGCGGCAAGGACGGGGCGTTGCGGTCGAGCCACAGAGTGCTCTCGGGGCGCGGGATCCACCCGCGCGCGGCGGGAGCCCATGCCGGAACGCCAACAGGTCGTCGGCCGATGATTCATAAGGTCGTGCGCCAGGATGTCGTTGCGCGCACGCTGGCGGCGTTGACGCCGAGTGTGCGCGAGCTTGCCCGCGAGGTGCATGTCACGTACGCGAGCCTGTACGCGTGGGCGGCGGGCCGCCGGACGCCGACAGCGGTGAACCTGAAGCGGCTGGCGGAGGCCGCGGAACGGCGCGCCCGCATGCTCATGTCGCTGGCCGCGGAGCTGCGTCAGGTCGCGGACTCCGAACCCTGAAGCGCCCAGCGCCTGCCTCGCATCTTGCCGCGGGCCGGCCGCGCCGGATAGGTTGCGGCGCATGATCGGCTCGCTGTACCGCATGCTCGGGCCCCGTGGTGATGGTGGCACCGCGCGGCTGGGGAGGCCGTCCGCCCCAGCGGCCGGCGTATGCCGTGCTGTCCGCGTGTGAGCCCGAGCCGATGCCCGGGTCCGGCATGACGACGGAAGCCCGCCCGCCGCTGGACGGCGTCCTCGTGCTGGACCTCTCGCGGGTGCTCGCCGGGCCCTACTGCACCATGATCCTCGGCGATCTGGGGGCCGACGTCATCAAGGTCGAGCCGCCCGGAGGGGATGAGACCCGTCGCTGGGGACCGCCCTTCGTGAACGGCGAGAGCGCCTATTTCCTCGCCGTCAACCGGAACAAGCGCTCCATCGTCCTCGACCTGAAAACCGAGCGGGGCAGGGAGGTGGTGCGCCGCATCGCGGCGCGGGCGGACATCCTGGTCGAGAACTTCCGGCCCGGGACGCTGGCCCGGCTGGGGCTCGACCTCGCGGAGCTGCGCGAGCGCAACCCCCGGCTCATCACGCTCTCCATCAGCGGCATGGGAGCGACGGGGCCGGAGAGCGGGCTGCCGGGCTACGACTTCATCGTCCAGGCCGCGGGCGGGCTGATGTCCATCACCGGCCCGCCGGAAGGCCCGCCCATGAAGGTCGGCGTCGCCGTCGTCGACCTGACGACGGGCATGATGGCCGCCACGGCGCTGCTGGCAGCGCTGCACGCCCGGCACGCCACCGGCAAGGGGCAGCACATCGACATCTCACTGCTCGAGACGCAGGTCGCGTGGCTGGCCAACGTCGCGAGCGCGTACCTGGTGACGGGCGAGCCGCCCCGGCGGTACGGCAACGCGCACCCCACCATCGTGCCGTACCAGACGTTCGACGCGGCGGACGGCCCGTTCGCCCTCGCCGTCGGCAACGACGCCCAGTGGCAGCGCCTCTGCGCCGCGATCGGGCGCCCCGACCTCGCCGAGGATCCGCGCTTCCGCACGAACCCGGACCGCGTCGCCAACCGGGAGGCGCTGGTGGCGCTGCTGGCGGAACACTTCCGCGCCGCGCCCGCAGCGGAGTGGATCCGCCGGATCGCCGCGGCGGACGTGCCGGTCGGGCCCGTCCGGACCGTGCCGGAGGTGCTGGAAAGCGAGCAGGTGAAGGCGCGGGGAATGATCGAGACGGTGGAGCACCCGACGGTCGGCGAGCTGCGCCTCGTCGGCATCCCGTTCAAGTTCTCGGCGACGCCGGCGAGCGTTCGGCGGCCGCCGCCGCTGCTGGGCGAGCACACCGCCGAGATCGAGGCGGAGCTGGCCGCCTACGTCCCGTGACTGGAGACGACGACCAGCTCGAACGGCCCCATCGCGGTATCCACGCGCACCGGCCGACGCAGCGTCTCCAGACCGGCCCGCTTCGCCAGCAGGAAGATGGAGCCCGTGCGCCGCCGCTGGAGCACCGTGACATCCACCCGGTAGCCGTTGCCGCTCTGCGCGAGCTCCAGGACCGCCATGACGCCGTCCTGGAGGTTCGCGTGGGACAGCTCGGCCACGCCGTCCCTGAACTCCAACCCCGCCGCCGCGGCCTCGCCGGCGCGCGCGTCGCCAGCCAGATGCCGCTCCAGCGCGTCGAACAGCGGCGCCGGCACCGGCAGTGCGATGCGCCTGAGGCCGCGGATGGGCGATGCTTCGGTCGCCATACGACCTCAATTTACGCGATCGCCGCGGTTTCGGCACTCGGGGCGAGGCCGGGCCGCCCACCGCGCCACCGCGTCGGCCAGCTCGTCCAGCACCTCCGCGTCGGTCCGGCCCGAGCGTCGGAGCACGTGGAAAGAGTGGTCCGCGCCCTCGACGACGTGCAGCGTTGCCCGCGCGCCGAGCCGGGCGATGTCTTCCATGAACGCGCGCCGCATGCCCGCGCCCGCACCGTGCGCGAGCACGTAGAGCACCCACGCGTCCGGCGGGCGGAGGAGGAGCGCAGAGACGCGACCGGCGGGCGTGCCGCTGTCGAACCCGGTCTCGGTCAGGGCGACGACCCCCTGTTCTCCGCGAACCATTCAGACCAGGCCCTCGCGCAGCGCCCGGCTCACGGCGGCCGCGACGCTGTGGACCCGCAGCTTGCCGTAGATGTTGCGGATGTGGTTCCGCACGGTGTGGATGCTGATGTTCAATTCGGCGGCCACGTGCTTGTAGCTCATCCCCTGCACGAGGCAGCGCAGCACGTCGAGCTCGCGCGGAGAGAGGTCGAGCTGCCCGGCGGCGGGTCGGGCGCGGTCGCCCCCGTTGAGGTGCCTGACGAGGTCGAGGACTGTGCGCGCGATCGCTGCAGAGAGCGGCGAACCGCCGGCCATCACCGCACGCAGCTGGGAAAGGAGTTCGTCGGCGGGCGTCCGCTTGAGGAGGTAGCCGTCCGCGCCGGCACAGATCGCTTCGAGCACGGCCGAACGGTCCTCAAAAACGGTGAGGACGACGACGGTCACGTGCGGGAGCCGTTCCTTGATGCGGCGCGTGCACTCGCTACCGCTGAGGCGCGGCAGGTCGAGGTCCATGAGGACCAGGTCCCACCCGGGGTCTTCGCCGCGATCGAGGATCGCATCCAGCTCGGCCAGCGCGGCGGCGGCGGACTCGAACGTGCGGATCAGCTCGAAATCCTCCGCGTAGCGGAGGAGCATCTCGAGACTGGCGCGGTAGCGGGCGTCATCCTCAACGGCCACGACGCGGATCATACGTACACTCCGGGGACCGGATCCGAGCGACCCGGATGGAGATACCGGCCCGCCGCAGCCGCCCGCCCGACACGATCATGCCGTCGGCCGCGGCCGTCGGAGGCCGCGCCACCGGGAGAACCGCCGGGCCGCGGCGCCGGGGATCGTGAAGGTGAGCGAGAGGGTCGTGCCGCCGCCCGGCTCCGTGCGCCAGTCGATCGTCGCGCCGATCTCCTCGGCTCGCTTCCGCATCCCGTCGAGGCCCCGGCCCCGCCGAGCGTCGCGGGGCTCGGCGTGGTTCATCCCGACGCCGTCGTCGCTCACGGCGAGCTCCCAGCGCCGGCCGCCCCGGCGCGTGAAGGCGAGGACGACGCGCCGGGCTCGGGCGTGACGGGCCGTGTTGTGGAGCGCTTCCAGCCCGATCAACAGGAGGTTGCGGCGGAGCGCCAGCGGCAGCTCCGTTGCGGGCCACTTGCGCGGGGCACGGAGACGGAACTCGACATCGTCGCCCGCGAAGAGGCGTTCACCGTGTTCCACGAGACGGCTGGCCAGCTCCTCGAGGGTCGCGGCGCGCGGGTCCAGCGCCCAGACGATATCGGCGAGCGCGCTCCCCAGCTCCTCCGCAGTGCTGGCGACCTCCTTGGCGATCCGGCTCTGCTGACTCTCGGCGAGTCGGCCGGACGCGATGAGCCCGGCGAGGATGCCGATGCTGCCGAGGCCGGAGCCGAGCTTGTCGTGCAGGTCCAGGGCGATCCGCGTGCGCTCGCGTTCCAGGCCGAGCAGGTACGCCAGCCGGGCGCGATAAGCCACCCACACCGCCGCGGCGGCGATGGCCGCCAAAGCGGCGAGCGCTGCGGGCGTGCGGTACCACGGCGGGAGCACGCGGAACTCGAACCGGGCCGGCTCGGGCGACCAGCTCCGCCCATTCAGCGAGGCACGGACCTCCGCCCGGTAGCGTCCGGCCGGCAGCTCGACCCAGCGGAACCACGGCTGGCCACGGGTATCGATCCACGGTGAGCCGGGCGAGAGCCGGACCTGGTAGCGCACGCGCGCCGGATCCCGGAACGAGAGCGCCGCGAACCGCAGCTCGAGGCGATTGCGGTGTGCGGGGAGCTCGAGGTCGGCGTCGAGCGCGAACGGCTCGCCGTCGACGAGGGCTTCCATCAGCTCGACGCGCGGTGGCGCGCCGGGCGGCAAGTACCTCGCCTCCGGCGGGACCTGCTGGAGACCTCGCGCGGTCGCGACCCAGAGGGTGCCGTCGTCGTCCTCCAGCAGGTCGCCGCCGCCCACCCAGAGGAGTCCGTTCGCCGACCCGGGCGTCTCCAACACCTCCCAGCCGCCGGGGCCGCCCGGGCGGACGCGCCGCAGGATGCCGGACCCCACGATCCAGACCCCGCCGGCCGGCGACGGGACGAGCCCGAAGACGTCGCGGCTGGCGAGCTCGGCGTTCCTTGGGAGCGGCAACCACCCGTCGGCGCCCCGTGCCACGACCCCCACATGCCGGGTCGAGGCCCACAGGCCGCCATCTTCGAGCTCGAAAAACGAGGTGACCTCCCCGGCGCCGGGGATCAGCTCGCACGCCCACCCGCGGGCGTCGCCCTCCAGGGCCGCGGTGGCCGGCGCGTAGCAGACCCGCTCCCCGCTCGCCGCCCAGAGGCGCCCGGCACGGTCTTCCAGGACCGCGTGGACCGGCGCATCGTCGCCGAACGGAACGCCCTTCACGCGGCGCAGCTCGCCCCGCTGGACATCGGCCCGGAGGAGGCCTCGTTGCGACCCGATCCACATCGTCGGACCTGGCGTGGTCGCGCACGAGTTGAACCCCGCCGGGGCGGCGCCCGCCACGCCGAGCCGTCGATCGCCGCGGACCCGCACCGCGTGGCCGCCCTCGACCGAGAGCCAGACGACGCCGAGCTGGTCGGCGCACGGCCGGGATCGGCTGGACAGTTCCGTGACCGTCGCGATGTCGAGCCGCGTCCCTGCCCGCCGCACCCTCGCCGTCCCCTGCCACGACGTGACCCAGAGAACGTCGCCCGAACGGGCGATGTACCGGACGTGCCGGCCGGGAAGCCCGGCCCGATCGGTCCAGACCACCGTCCCGGGCTCGGGGTACTGGAGCAGCGCCGCGAACGTGCCGAGCCACAGGCTCCCTTCGTGGTCCACCAGGAGCGGGCCGCCGGACTCCAGGCCGTCGACCGATCCGATCCACTCGACCTCCGGGCCCGGCCGGACCGCGATCAGGTACCGGTCCATGGCGATCCAGTAGGTGCCGGCGCGCTCCACCAGCATGATCGGCCGGCCGTTGGGGATGTGACCTCGCGCCCGCGAGGCCAGCTCCCGTTGCCGGCCCTCGCCGAGCTCGACCACGCGGCCGTCCGCCGTGAGGACGACCAGGCGGCCGTCCGGGAACGACACGGCGTCCATGAGCAGGGCATCGAACCGCTTCCTGCCCGGGCCGCCCCCGGCATCGATGTGCCAGAGACCCGCGTCGGTCAGGGCGAGGATCCCGCCATCGGCGGCGGATCGGATCACACGCGGCCGTTCGCCGCCGTGCCAGCCCCGCGGGAGCACCGTCCACCCCCTCCCGTCGTGGCGGGCCAGGGCGGTGTCTCCCGCCACGGTCCAGAGGCCGCCGTCCCCGTCGTACGCCAGCGCGTAGACGCCTTGCGACCAGCCGCCGGGGGGCGGCGGCAACGGCGTCGCCCCGTTCCTCGTCACTGCGAAGACGGCGCCGTCCTGCGTCTGCGCGGCGACCCGCCCGTCCGCCGCCGCGGCGACGCGGGCGACCGGGCCGGCCACCTGGTCCGGCGCCCAGCGCCGGAACACGGCGCCGTCGAATCGATACAGCCCGCCCTTCGTGCCGACCCAGAGGGCGTTCGAGCTGTCCTGGGCGAGCGACGAGACCGCCGGCGCGCCAAGCCCCTCGTCGGTCGCGAAGCGCCGGACCAGGCGCTCCTGCGCCCGCGCATCCGCCGCCACGGCGGCGCACAGCATCAGCGGCACCAGCGCCCGCAGTGGCGCGTCCCTCACCGCGGCCGTGACCTCGCACGCGCCGCCGCGGCCGCGGTATCGATCACCGGACCGGCGGCAGTCAGGTGGATACGGAGATTCACGATCCTGGCTCCGGATCGGCCTGGCCCGCAGTCGGCCAGGCATTCGGAGACGCAGGGACGATGACACGGGCGAGGCGCGGACGCAACGCTGCGGCACGCGCTGCGTGCAGCGACGAGCTGCCCCGGCGCGTGCCCGATGCCGCCCCGACGGGCTCGCCGGCGACCGCGTATCCATGCGGCCGCCGTCGTGGTACGTCGTGACGAGCCCTCGCTGCGCGTCGGAGTCGCCCTTGGGCGAACGATCCGGAACGGACGCGCAGCGAGGGCCCCTTTCAGCCCGCCCGACGCTCCGGCCTACCGGGGGATCGGGGCCTCGGCCACTCCTCCCGCATCAGGCTCGGGCCGCGCGGCGCCGCCGCAGTCGGCCGGGCGGGCGATCCAGGGGACCGCGAGGGTTCCCGGAGCTCACTCCGAGAGGTTCAACAGGGCCCGCACTTCCTCGTAATCCATCTTCACCAGGTCCCCGGGCGACACACTCCCCGAGAGCCGGACGCCCGCCGGGATCAGCACATAGCGGAACCTGTTGCCACGGGATGGATCGTATTCGATGTCGGCCAGAGCCGAGCCGCTGATGCTCTCAATGGTGAGGTACAGCGCTCCGTCTGCAGAATTGAAAGCGACGCTATACCGGGCGTTCCGGAACTCATAATCGAAAAGACGATGGTGGCTCGTCCCGTAGTTCATGCCGTAAACCAGGAGAACACCGCCGTCGTCGAGGAAACGGCCAATGCTGGTGGTCCCCACTGCATTCAGGATGGGAGTGGGTACGGAATACCTCATCACCTTCCGCGTGGACGTATTCGTCGAGTTGAAGACGTAATCCACCGGGGTCGACGCCACCACGTTCGCCGTTCCTTTCAGATTGATCGGCGTCCCCCAGCCGCTGGCCGTCTTCGGCCCGAACAGGTCGCCGGTGGTCTTGTTCAGGTAATAGTCGCCGATCGACCCGACGTCGCTGGTGGGATTGGTCGTCCCGCTCAGAATGCGGCTTCCGGCTGTTCCGGGCTCGCCCCTCAGGTTCAGCGGCGTGCCCCAGCCGCTGGAGCTCTTGGGGCCATAGAGCATGGCGTTGGTCTTGTCCAGGTACATGTCACCGACCGCTCCCAGCGACTCGGGAGGAGGGCCGTCGCCGCTGTGGATGACCGCTCCGTCCTTGCCCGGAATGCCTTGTGGACCCTGAGGCCCTGGAGGCCCCTGAGGTCCCACGGGGCCCTGGTCACCCTTCTCTCCGCATGCAGCGGTCGCGAGCATGGCGAGAACGCCGATCAGCAACGACGTTCGTGCGAAGGACCAGCGCGTCGTCTTCATTGTCCGCTCTCCTGTTCGGGGCGTTGCCTTCACGTGGACAGTGGTCCCCTGTCAACTCTTCACTTACGGGTTGGAGGTTTGAGGCCGCTGGGGACCGGCTGCGGCGCCGAGTACGGCAGTACCCGCTCCGGCAGCTCCGTGACGCACGGCCGCGTGCCCTCGATGCGCCGTCCACCGCCTTGGTCGACGGGTCGCGACCAGCCGTCCTCGCCCTACGGTTCACCTGGGGTCGACTGGAGTGGCGCTCTGCAGCAGGGGTGATGAACGCGGCATCACGTCTTGCGCTGCTCATCAAGAGAGGGCGCTCGCCGGCGCCCGGGGGCTACCCACGCGAGAAAGCTTGCATGACCGAAGGCTGCCGGCCATGGCATGATCATGCCATGCGCGCAGCGAGGGTGATGGGCGGTGCTTCACGGGGACGGTACCCGGCGCGTGGTGGGGAGGCGTCTGCCGCGCCGCGGCTGGCCGGGCGCCATCCGCGGCTCGCGGACAGCGGGTTCACCGTCGGGGAGTTCGCTGAGGCGAGCGTGGGCCTGGTACCGACGACGCGTCCTCTCCGCGTGGCTCGTGGCTCTGCCGATCCTGAGTGGTTGTGCCGGCCGTGACGATTCCGCTGCCCCAGCCCTCTCGTTTGCCGGCGACACGGTGGCGGTGATCGGGGCTGTCGATCGCGCGGACCACGAGGTGTTCGGTCGCCTCGTGGCAGCGGCGGCCCATGAGCGTCACGGGCTCTTCGAGTCCCAGGTGCTCCAAGGAAACGTCCACTGCGCCGAAGACGAGGGACTCGTGGTGGTGGCAGCCAGTTCCCATCCCAGCTGCGTCGCGATTCACACCTGTGACGGCCCAGGCCGGGCGAATCCTACGCCCGCGGGTCTCCAACCCGCCCGATGAACAGGAGGGTGCCGGACTCGCGCTCGCGGATCGCGACGAGGAACGGCCGGTCGAAGCGCATCACCGGCGGCGCGGACGTGGTCCCGGCGACCACCGTGGTCGCGCCCGCGGCCTCCGTGCCGAGCTCGTGCACGTCGATGTACGTCTTGTGCACGACGCGGGAGATGTGGAGCTCCTCCTCCTGCGGGTTGATCCGGCTGAAGTCCGCCCGGTCGGCGTCGAACGCCACGGCCATGCCCATGTCCTGGAGCGGCCGGTTGAGCGGATAGCCGAACTCGAAGCGGAACTTCGGCACGTAGAGCATCAGGCGTCCGCGCTTGAGGCCCGAGGTCCAGCGGCGCCAGCTCTCCGGGGAGAGGCGCGCGATGACGTCGTCGAGCGACCGCCCGGGCGCGGGCGCCACGAGGACCATGCCGTACACGCCGTCGGCGTAGGGCAACTCGACCGCCTGCACGCCGTCGGCTTCGTAACTCGCGTACGACCCGTCGGCGACCATCGTGGGCACCTGGACCACGGAGCCATCGGCACGGGTGAACGGCTGGGGGCTCGTGGCGTCCGGATCGAACGGCGTGGCCCAGGGGCCCTTGAAGTAGATCGCGTTGACGAGGATCAACACCTCGAGCGGATCGATCCGGCCGATCAGGTCCTTGATGCGGCCGTTGGTCGCCTGCGAGACCCAGTCGTTGATCGCACGCGGCGCGGCGGGGTCGCGGAAATCCAGCGCGGTGACGCGCGCCTTGAAGTGGTCGCGGAGCGCGTCGACGAACGGCTGCTGGATGGGGAAGCTGCGCTCGTGCCACAGAGAGTTGGCCAGGTGGAACTGGACCTTGGGGTCGCGGCCGCGCAGCTTCGAGAGCAGCCCCCCGTACGCTTCGTTGATCTCCGCTTCCGGCACGCCCTCGAAGCCGAGCGTCCTCGCCATGTCCGTGAACGTGCTTCCGCTGGCGCCGTTCAGCATCATGGCGAGCGCCACGGACACGCTGAGGGGCGAGAGCAGCACGTTGTCGCCGTCGGCGAGCGCGCTGACGTGCCGGAACAGCTCGAGGCCGAACGCGTTGCTCGCCGCCAGGACCTGCATCTCCCGCGCGGTGAGCGGCTGGGGGCCCTCGGCGCCGCCGGTCCCCGTCCCGGCGCCGCCCCCGGAACCGGACCCGGTCCCCGACCCGGCCCCCGTTCCGGAGCCCGGGGCGGCCTCGCCGGGCATGGGCCGCTCCGTGCATGCCGCGGCCAGCAGAACGGCCAGTAGCCCCGCCAGCGCCGCCGGTCGTCGCACCGTCCTCGTCATGGCGGTCTCTCCCTTCGTTGCCGTCGGCGTCCATCCGTAGAGACGTCCGAGCGGGGGAAAGTTACACAGGGGGCCTGGAGCGAGCGAGCCGGTGTGTTCCGGGAGAGACGAGCGGTCGGTCGTGCGGTGAGCGCCGGCGTGGAGACGAGGCCAACGTTGGTCTCGACTGCTGCGAGGTCGCGGTGACTCGTCTCCGAGCCGTCACGACTTCGGGTCGAGCGCGTCGACCGACCTCGGCTGGACAGGTCGCTCGTGCGGGATGGCATCGCAAGATCGATCGAGTTCGCCCGGAAGGGTACGCCCAGCGCAGCGTCGATCCGCCGCCGATCGTGGAACGGCCCCACACGCGGTGAGCGCGGCCGGATCCGGATTCCGCGAGGGGGTCATGGCGGCCGATCGTTCCATCGACGTACACGGCGCACGGAGGCTGGGAGCGTGATCCAGCGCGCTGCCCGGCTCGGCTCCGGGAGACGAGGCGGTGCGGGAAGAGCTCCGGAAGGAGAATTCCCACGTCCCGGGATCGCCCAGAGCCCCACGGCCACCGGGCCGGGAAGGCATCGCGTCGGGCCGGGTTCTCTAAGGGCACCTCATGCGGGGGCTGCGAACCCGGAGGGGGTGGTCTCAGGGCCGCAGAACGGCTGCGCTCACGAACTCCAGCGAACGAGCCGGGGTCCGCGCGACACGGCCGAGAGCCCTTTCGTGGGCGAGCGCCCGGGGCCGCACCGGGCCCCTGACCGACCCTCGTCGGGAAGACGCCGGCGACTGGGGCACCCACGCACCCGGCGCGCCGATCCCCGGGGCACCGCGAAGATCCGCCTGCGTCGCCCCGATCCAGATGTGCGACCCGGGCTCCACGGTCCACGAAGCGCCACGTCCCGGCCCAGGATCGAAGCCTGCGGACTCCTCACTTCCTCCCACTCACCCCCAACACCCACTCCGCGATCGTCTCCAGCACCGCCGGCGCGATGGTCTCCTCGATCTTCGCGTACTCGGCCGGCGCGCCGGTCTTCGCGGTCTGGAACAGGTGGTTGAGGCCCGGGAACTCGATGATCGTCACGTTCCGGTTGCCGCCCTGCTCGAGCGCTTCGCGGATCGCGGCGAGGTTGGCATCCGACGGCACCTGGAGGTCCAGGGAGCCGTTGAGGGCGAGCACCGGCACCTTGACGCGCCGCAGCGTGGGCCGCGGGTCGTAGTCGATGAAGTACCGGTACCACGGCGTCACGACCTGCCGGACCTGCTGCTCGATGGCGGCCTCCCGCGCCTCGGCCTCCGTGCCCTCCGCGGGCCGCTGGCCGAGTGCCGCGCGGGTCCGCTCGTGGAACGCGCGGAGCGCCGCGCGTACGCGTTCCCGGGCCGCGCTGTCGGACGGCTCCTCGCGCAGGATCCGGAACAGCGTGCGCTGCAGCTCCTGGTTCCACCGGATCGCCGTGTCCGGTGCGCCGCTGGCCCGCGCGATCAGCTCGGCCTGGAGGATGAGGATCGAGTCGCCCGGCAGGCCGGGGCCCGCCATGAGCACGATCCACGCGACGTCGTCCGACTCCGCGGCGACCATCGGCGCGATGAGTCCGCCCTCGGAATGGCCGATCAGTCCGATGGCCGCGGGGTCCACGTCATCGCGCGACTTCAGGTACGCGACGCCGGCCCGCACGTCGCTGGCGAAGTCCGCGCTCGTCGCGGTGCTGAAGTCGCCGGTGCTCTCGCCCACGCCCCGGTCGTCCACCCGCAGCACCGCGATGCCTCGCCGGGTCAGGTGGTCCGCCAGGACGAGGAACGGCCGGTGGCCCATGATCTCTTCGTTGCGGTTCTGCGGGCCCGATCCCGTGATCAGGAGCGCGGCGGGGTAGCGCCCCGGCTCCCGCGGGCGCGTGAACGTGCCGGCCAGCCGCACGCCCGGCGCCGCGGGGTTCTCGTAGACGACGTCCTCCGAGTGGTACGGCAGCGGCTCCTTCGGATCCTGCGGCCGCGGCCGCCCCGGGTCGGGCACCTCGTCGGTCCGGGCCAGCTCCAGCGGGAAGCTCATGCCGTGCTGCGTGAACGTGCCCGCGATGCGCGCGGCGCCGGGTTGCAGCGCTCCGCGGTAGACGGCGTTCAGCGAGGCCAGCGTGACGCGTACGCTGTCGCCCTTCACCTCCACCGAGCTCGCCGGGATCCCGCGCGCACCCTGGTCCGGGCTGTCCAACGCCGCGCCGTACGTGCCGTCCACCTGGCGGGTGAAACGGAAGACGAGGCGCAACTTGATCGCGCCCGCCTCGAGCGTCCCGAGCCACGCGCCGTCCAGGTCCGGCTGCTGCGCGCGCGCGGGCGCAGACATCGTGGCGGTGAGCAGGAGCCCGGCGAGGGCGAGCCGGAAGAACGTTGTCTTGTGCTTCATCGTTGTCTGCCTCCGCGGCGAGTGTCGCGCACGACGCCGTGACCGCCGCGTAGCGAGCCGAGGGCCCGGCCGCGGGTCCCGGTGACGCTGAATGGGAGTGTCGCCCCGGCCCCGCAGGCGGCGTGGGGCCGTGCGGGCGGCCACACGCGCGTGCGCGCTGCGCGAGGGTCGGCACGGAGACGCTGTCCGGGACGACGTCGTCGAAGCGGACCTCGTAGCGGCGCGCCCGGCGCAGCAGGCCGCCTTCGCGCTCGATGCGGATGGTGGTCTCGAGCTGCTCGCCCGGCGAGACGTGGTAGAGCTCGTAGTAGATGTCCATGGCGCGCTCGCGCGCGCCGCCGAACATCGGCCGCAGCACGTGGTCGCCACGCCGCCAGGGCGAGGCGCCGTCCGGGTGGAGGGGTACGACGTCCGAGATGGCGAGCACGCCGTCGGGGAACGTGGGAGCGCTGAGCGGGCCGCCGTACGCCATGGCGGTGGCCGGATCGCGCTCGTCGCGGACCGAGATGCGATAGACCTGGGGCGTGGAGCCGGAGTCGAGCGGCACGTGGAGGACGGTCTCGATCGCGCGGGCCTCGCCGACGGCGATGGTGCCGCCGGAGGCCCAGGCGCGCGTGGCGAGCGTGTCCACCACGGCGAAATGGACGCGGCCCTGTCCGCTCGCGTGCTCGTTCGCCGGGACCTGGAGGAACGCGGTGACGAGGGTGCCGCGGGCAGGCCGTGCGGGGTCGGCGGCGAAGGCGTACACGGCGTAGGTGAACGGCCATTCGCGCTGGACGGCGCGGTGACGGTACTCGCTGAACGCCGCATCGTAGAGCTCACCGACTTCATGGCGGTCGGCGTAATCGATCAACCGCGTCTCCGAGAACTGCTTGGGCCTCATGCACCGCCTGAATTGGGCGCCGATGCGCTTGGAGAGCGTCGCCAGTCTCTCCGCATGCCTGCAGCTTGTGATGTAGGTGAGGCGGTACCAACGCATGCCGCGCATGAAATGGATGAGCAGCGGACCGCCCTCGGCATCGAGCGGCATGTAGCGCCAGGTCTCGTACGCCAGGTTCCTGTCACCGAAGACCGGCGTGACGATGGTCTGGATCGGCTTGCCGTATCGCAGATAGACCTCGCGGCGCGGATCGCGGTCCAGGGGCCGCCACCGTGGTGCATCGCGTTTGCGTGGCCGGTAGCCCCAGCAATTGACGTTGGCGTGCTCCAACCGGCTGTAGAACTCTGCGAGCCAGTCGTCGAGCGAGAAGCCGGAGAGCCCCGCGCGGCCCTCGAGCCAGCGCCAGAACGCCTCGGCCGCGAGCGGGCCCTGCTTCGCCCACTCGAGATCTCGGTACGAAAGGATCGGGAAGACGTCCCACAACAGGTTCAGGCGGACGCGGAGGTCGCCACCGAAGAGGAGCGCGCGCAGCGCTTCCGTAGCCGGCGCCGCATCGCCGGCGGCGAACCGCGCCTTGGTGTACTGATAGCGGACCAGGGGGTCGGTGCTGAGCGCAACGCGGCGGTCGCCGAGTACGGCGACGTGCTTGCCGAGGGCGAGCTGTACGGCCGCGAAGGCGAAGTCCAGCGCAGCGCCCGGCGTCCCGTCCCGCGCGGCGGCGATCGCCTCCGCGAGCCGAAGTGCGAGATTGGGCTCGATCGGCATCTGGGCGAGGATGCCGGCGTCGCAGGCGGCGGCGTGTCGCCTTGCCGGGTCTGCGAGCGCGCGCACCAGCTCGTCGACGTACTCCGGGGACGGTTCGAGGTGCGCCAGCGGGCTGTGCCACGTGGTGCCGTGTTGCTCCATCGACAGTTCGTCGAAGAACTCGTCGCTGTCCACCGGAAGGAGGAACGCGTCGTGCGCCAACTCGGGGCCAGCCTCAAGGACGCGGCTGGGAGGCCGCGCGAAACGGCGGCTTGCTTCGAGACACGGCGCCTGAGCGCGCAGCGGAACAGCGGAGAGTGCCGCCGCGATCGCGGCGAGGGCGATGCAGGAGCCGCGCGACGAACGTCGCGCCACGATGTCGTGCGCCATGGGAGTGGGTCCGGAGAGAGCCCCTGCGGATCGGCTGTGGACCGTGAGGCAAACTCGCTGTGTGACGACGCGCCGGGCAAGGGGGCGGCCGGCTCCGGCGCCGTTGCCGCTCCGGCGCGCGGAGCGCGTGACGAGGTCGTCCGGGAGCATCGCAGCCATGGGAGCACCCCGCGGAACGGCGGTGGGGGGTCTGCGTGTCGCGGGCCGGCGTCCGGGCGTGTGCGGCCCTCAGTTCCCCGTCCTCGCGTTCCACGGCGGAACCACGCCGTTGATGCGCGCGTAGGCGATGGCCTGGCCGAGGTGCTCGTGCATGTGGGCGACGAGCCGGTGGAGGGCGGCACGCTTGGTGACCTCTCCGCCGAACAGCCGGATCGTGTCATCCAGCTCGCTGTCCTGGACGCCCGCGACGGCATGCTTCGCGTGCATGAATGCGTGGCGCAGCTCGGCCTTTACTCGTTCCGGGTCGGTGACCTGCTCGAGCGCGTTCAGCTCGGACATGGTCTCCCGCTGATCGGCGCCACGGTACGCCCGGGGCGGCTGGTGGCCCAGCGCGATCGGGATCATGAAGTTCGAGGCGACGACGTGCATGAACACTTCGCTCACCGATCGCACACCCTCGCCCGGCCGCCACTCGTACTTGCCGATCATTGCATCCGCCAGCCCGAGGTACTTCGTCTCGAGCTGCTCGATGTCACGGATGAGCTCGGCGCGGAAGCCGGACGTCGGCATCGCGGGGCCGTGTGCTCCGTGCCCGCCGTGCTGGGCCGCGGCCGGCGCGGTCGCAACGAGGAGCGCCGCGGCCGCGATCCCCGTCGCCACACGGCTGATCGTCCACTGCATGGTTCTCCTCCTGGTGAAGGACGCCATCGGTGCGGGCGGCGAAACGCGGCGAATCTAGAGGGGCGTGGGGCCGGGCGGAAGGACCGAGCCGGCCGGATGATCAACGCGCGTCAAGGTTGCGGGATGCCGCACACCCGATCTAAGGTGTTACTGGGGACGACCGCGCGGCCAGTCTGCAGATCAGGGGGGCGGTAGGCCGAACGATGCCGCAACGGGACAGCGCCGGCCGTGAGCGGATCGTGTGGTGCGTGACGCGACACCGGAACGTCCCGGCCGCGCAGGTTGTGGATCGCCAGTAGTCGGAGTACCTCCCACGGCACCGGGGTGCCGGCCAGGTTCACCCTCAGCTCGAGTCGTGGCGATGACGACGACGGCGCCGCGCGTGCCCACGACCTATGCCCGCCGGCTCGGCCTGTTCGACGGCACGATGGTGGTCGTCGGCGGCATCATCGGGGCGGGCATCTTCCTGAACCCTGCGATCGTCGCGCAGCGCGTCGGATCGCCGGGGTTGATCCTCGCGGCGTGGGCGCTCGGCGGCGTGGTCGCGCTGCTCGGCGCGCTGTGCTTCGCAGAGCTCGGTGCGCGCCGCCCTGAGGCCGGCGGCGGCTACGTCTACCTGCGGGAGACACTGGGGCCGCTTCCGGCCTTCCTCTACGGCTGGACGCTGCTGCTCGTCATCAACAGCGGCGGCATCGCCGCGGTGGGAATGACGTTCGCCTCCTACGCCGCGGACCTGGCCGGTCTGCCCGCGGCAATGGTCAAGCCGCTCGCGATCGCGGCGATCGCCGTCCTCACCGTGATCAACTACGTGGGGATCCGGCCCGGCGCGACGACCCAGAACATTTTCACCGTCCTCAAGCTCGTCGCCCTCGGCGGACTGATCCTGGCCGGCCTCACGCTGGCAACGCGCGGGACCGAAGCGAGTGGAGCCACCGAGGCGCCCGGCCCGGCGCTGCACGGCGTTGCCGATGTCGCCGTCGCGCTGGGCGCAGCGCTGATCCCGGTGCTCTTCGCGTTCGGCGGGTGGCAGAACGCGAACTTCGTGGCGGGCGAGATCCGCGAGCCGCAGCGCAACGTGCCGCGTGCGCTGTTGCTCGGCGTCGGGATCGTGGTGGCGACGTACCTGCTCGCCAACCTCGCGTACGTCACGACACTGGGCGCGGCCGGGCTCGCGGCGAGCGCGGCGCCGGCGTCGGACACGATGCGCGCGTTGCTCGGCCCTGCGGGCGGCACGTTCATCGCGGCGGGCATCGTGCTCTCGACGTTCGGGTTCCTGAACCTCTCGATCCTCGCCGCGCCGCGGGTCTATCAGGCCATGGCCGACGACGGGCTCTTCTTCCGCTGGGCCGCGCGCCTGCATCCGCGCTACCGCACCCCTGCGGGCGCGATCGTGTTCCAGTCGGCGTGGGCGGTGGTGCTGCTCCTCTCCGGCACCTACGGCCAGCTCCTGGACTGGGTCGTGTTCGGCGACTGGATCTTCTTCGGCCTCGTCGTCGTGACGCTGTTCGTGTATCGCGCGCGTGAAGGGAGGGGTGACGGCGCGGCGGGCACAGCGGACGGCGCGACGCCCGAAGCGGGCGTTGCCACGGCGGGCGAGGCGCCGTTCCGCACGTTCGGCTACCCGTGGCTGCCCGCGTGCTTCGTGCTCGTGGCGGGCATCGTCGTCATCGGCTCGATCGCGTCCAACCCGGTGAACGCAGTGCTCGGCAGCCTGCTCATTGGCGCGGGCGTGCCGGTGTTCCTGTTCTGGCGGAGGAGACTGGTGTGAAGGGCAGTCCTTACATTGCGTGGGCCAAGTCACGACTCGGGATACGATACAACCTCGCCGCGAGCGGCGTGCGTCCCTGCCCCGCGGAGCTGCTCGAGCCGACGCTCGACGACTTCACGCTCGGCGGCGCGTACCCGGAGGGCTGGCCGCCGCTGATCGCGCGCATCGCGCGGCGTTACGGCGTAGCCGAGTCGCAGGTCGTGCTCGCGCACGGCTGCTCGATGGCCAACCACCTCGTCTTCGCCGCCCTGCTCGAGCCCGGCGACGACGTGCTCGTGGAGCAGCCGTCGTACGAGCCGCTGGCCGCCGTGCCGCGCTACCTCGGCGCGGTGGTGCGGGGCTTCAGCCGCGCACCCGAGGACGGCTGGCGGTTGGATGCGGAGCGCATCGCCGCCGTGCTCACGCCGCGCACGCGCATGGTGGTGCTGTCCAACCTGCACAACCCCACCGGTGCGCTGACGGGTGAGTCCGAGCTGCGCGCGCTCGGAGCGCTGGCCGCGGAGCGCGGCATCCACGTGCTGGTGGATGAGGTCTACCTCGAGTGGCTGCACGACGACGGCATGCCCAGTGCCGCGCGGCTGGGCGCCCCGTTCATCGCGACGGGAAGTCTCACCAAGGCGTACGGCCTGGACTGGCTACGCGCGGGGTGGGTCCTCGCGCCGCCGGACGTGGCCCAACGGATCCGGCGGGTCCAGGACCTGTTCAGCGGGCACATCGCTCAGCCCACGCAGCGGCTCGCGGCCAAGGCGCTCGACCGCGCCTCCCGGCTGCTCGCGCCGCTGCAGGCACTGGTGGGGCGGAACCGGGATCTGGTGGACCGCTTCGTCCGTGCGCACGAGCGACTCTCGTGGGTGCGGCCCGTCGCGGGCGCCGTCGGCTTCGTCCACCTGCGTGATGGGTCGGTGGACGAGCTGGTCGAGAGGCTCGAGACGCGCTACGACACGACGGTCGCGCCCGGCCGCTTCTTCGGCATGCCGACCTGGTTCCGCATCGGCTTCGGGATGGACACCGCCGTGCTCGAGGAGGGGCTCGTCCGACTGGCTGCGGCCCTGGCGAAGTGAAGGTCGGGCGCCGTCGGCGGCTCGACGCACACGGCCGGGTGCGCGGTGCGGCTGGAACGCGCGGGCGCGGCGCCAGCCCGCTGCCGCGCGGCCGGCGCCGCGCCCCGGAACGGGGAGCCGCCCGCTCTCCACGCCCCCCGCCGCGCTACTCGGTCGAGGCGGCGTTGCGCCTCGATGGCACTGCCCGTGGGAGCTGCGGGTGCGGGATCAGCGGGAACTCGCCCGTGAGCGACTCGAGGAACGCCACGAGCGCATCCACCTCCTCCTCGCTGAAGCGGCGCTTGAGCTGCACCCAGCCCATGATGGACACCGCCTCGTGCAACGTCGCGGCGCTGCCGTCGTGGAAGTACGGCGCGGTGAGCGCCACGTTGCGCAGCGGCGCGATACGGAACACGTAGCGGTCCTCCTCCCTGCCCGTCACCGCAGCGCGGCCGATGTCCTCCGACCCCGCGACGTGCGTGAACGCCGCATACCCGTTCCCTCCGAGCAGCACGCCGTTGTGGCAGCCGACGCAGCCCGCTTCCTGGAAGATCTGGAGCCCGCGCTTCTGCAACGGGGTGAGCGCTGCGGTGTCCCCCTCGAGGTAGCGGTCGAACGGCGAGCCCGGCGTGATCAGCGTCCGCTCGAACGCAGCAATCGCCTTCGCGATGTTGTCGAAGGTGAGCGGGTCCTCCTCGTCGGGGAACGCCGCCCGGAAAAGCGGCTCGTACCCGGTCTCACGCAGCCGCTGCACCGCCTCTTCGGGCGTGAGGTCCATCTCCACGTGCGCCTGGATCGGCCCCTTGGCCTGCTCCTCCAGCGTCGGCGCCCGGCCGTCCCAGAATTGCGCGGCGAGGAACGCCGCATTGAAGACGGTCGGGCTGTTCCGCGGGCCCTCGCGGGCGCCCTCGCCGATCGCCACCGGGCGCGCATCCACGCCGGCCGCGCCGACCACGTGACAGGTGTTGCACGAAATGACGCCCGAACGCGAGAGCTTCGGCTCGAAGAACAGCTTGTGCCCGAGATCAATGCGCTCCGGCGTGCCCGGGTTGTCCGGCGGATGCTCCGCCGTCGCGGGAAGCGGCTGGAAGAGCGGCGACACGTCGGGCGGACGCGAACCCTTGAGCGCGACCGTCCCGTCGGCGTCCGGCGCCCCGGTGCCGCAGCCGGCCGTGGCGATCAACACGAGCGAGAAACCGAGGAGCACGAGGGTCCGGCCCCCGTCACGGGCTGCTGCCGCCGCGCGCATCCCACGCCTCGTCGGATTCGCCTTCCGCAACACTGTCATGATGGCACCCCTCCGTGTCGGTTCTCGATCTATCGCTACAGCGCGATCTGCTCCTCGGCGGCGGCGCCGCGCATGGATCGCGCGACCGGCAAACAACTAAACAGCCGGGACGGGCCTATCAACCGGGAAAGCGCTGACGCCGGTCGGGAAAACGACTACAACGGAGTGCCGGGGCGAAAACGCAGGGCGGCTCGCCCCGGGCAACCAGGCGAGCCACTCGCCGGGCACGGGCCAGATTGGCCCGCACAGCGGGGCGACGGCAGCACCGGGAAGCCCTGGCGCGCCGCACCGGGTTGCCGACGCCGAGCTCCACGCGCGCGGTCCACCGCCTCGAGCCGTTCGAGCGGCGACCGGTAGCCGTCGTCGATCTCCTGGTCGGAGCGGTCACCCAGCCACAGAGCGGCGTGGGCGATCGCGAGGGCGAGGTGGGGGAGAGAACGGCGACTCACGGCGGCTCATGGTTCCCGTGCACGGAGCAGGTATGCGCACTCCGCAGTTGGCCCAACCCGCCGCAGCCGCGCCCGGTCAGAGGGGGAGCGCGGGGACGGGGTCGTGTGGAGTCGGCGCCGGCCCGCAGCATGCATCGGCCCGATGGCCTGTCCACGGCCTCGAGCGCGCCACGATCGGAACGCGCATCGAGGATTCGTGCGCTCGAAGACAGGGCGCCATCCACGCCGCACCGCACGTGCCGCACCCATGAACCGCTTTGCGCCGATCCTCCTCCTGCTCGCGGCCGCCTGCACCGGCGAGCACGAGTCCGCGCCGGCAGCTGGTGCCGCGGGGGAAGTCGAGATCACCGCAGGAGCCGCCGTCGCCGATCCAACGGCCGGCGAGCCGCAGCCACCCGCGGACCCGTCCGATGACGACGGCGGCGAGGCCGCTGCGGCCGTGGTCCGTGAGTATTACGCCGCCATCGCGGCGCGGGACTACGCGCGCGCGTACCGCCTCTGGGGCGACGGCGGCGCCGCGAGCGGGAAGAGCTTCGAACAGTTCCGCGCCGGTTTCGCGCAGACCGCAGCCGTGACCGCGACGGTCGGTGCACCCGGTCGCGTCGAGGGCGCCGCGGGCTCGCGCTACGTGAGCGTGCCCGTCGAGGTCCACGCGACCACCACCGGTGGCGCCACGCAGTGCTTCCGCGGGACATACACGCTGCGCCGCGCCGTCGTCCCGGGCGCAACCGCGGAGCAACGACGCTGGCACATCGCCTCTGCGGACATGCAGCCGTGCGCCGGATCTCCGGCACCGGGCGCGGAAACGGGGGGTGGCGGTGACGCCAGGAGGAGGGATCCCGCAGGTGCGGCCGGCGGCGCTGGGGAGAGCGGCAGCGCCGCCGGGGGCGACGACGGGGATGAGCTTGCCGCGCACGCCGCCGACCTCGTCCGGCGCTTCGGCCAGCGCCTCGCCCGCGTCTCGCTCCTCGCGCCGGCCGCCACGCTCCGGGAGCAGATCCGCGCGGAGTACGCGCCTCTCGTCACGCCCGAGCTCCTCGAGTCATGGCTCGCGGACCCGAGCACCGCGCCGGGGCGTGACGTGTCGAGTCCGTGGCCGGACCGCATCGAGGTGCGTGACGTGCGGCGCGTGCGACCGGACACCGTGGAGGTGACGGGCGACGTCGTCTACGTGACGAGCGTGGAAGCAGGGCGGGGCGGCGCGGCGCACCGCGAACCCGTCAGAACGACCGTGGTGCGGACGGCGGACGGCGACTGGCGGATCGCCCGATTCGAGAGGAGCCGCGGCGGACGCTGATCGGACGGCCCGGCGAGCCCGACCCGATCCACGCGCGCGGTCCCCCGCGCCGTCTCCCACCACCGGGGCCCGATCCGTCCCCTTGCAAGACTATGGGTAGCCCCGCATATTGGCCCCACCGATCCCGCAGCTCGCCCCCACTGGAAACCGAGGGAGGCCATCCGTGTCACGCTCCAGTGGCGACCTGCTCCAGGGCACGCTCGGTCTGCTGATCCTGAAAGCGCTGGCCGGGCAGGAGCTACACGGCTACGGCATCGCCCGCTGGATCGAGCGGGCGACGGGAGACGTGCTGGCGATCCAGGAGGGCTCGCTGTACCCGGCGCTGCGGCGGCTCGAGGACCGAGGGCTGATCACATCGCGCTGGGGGCTGTCGGAGAACAACCGTCGGGCGCGCTACTACGCGTTGACGCCAGCGGGCCGCCAGCATCTGCGCGAGGACGCGGCGGTGTGGCTGCGCTTCGCGGAAGCGGTGACGCGCGTGCTGCGCGCCGATCCGGCGATCGGTTGAGGAGGGCGACGATGGGCTGAGACGCCGCGCTGGCGCCGCTACCTGCGGCTCTGGGGCCCTGATCCCGACGCGGACATCGAGGACGAGCTGCGCTTCCACCTCGAGATGCGGGAGCAGGAGTACCTCGCCGCGGGTTTCGCGCCGGAGGAGGCGAGGCGGAGGGCGCTGGAGCGGCTGGGCGACCTCGATGCGGTGCGCGCGTGGCTGCGCCGCCACGACCGGAAGAAGCAGAAGCGCGCGGCGCGCGTGCGTGCCGCCGGCGATTTGCTCCAGGACGTGCGCTACGGCGTGCGGAAGCTGTGGCAGGAGCCGGGGTTCTCCGCTGCGGTCGTCGCGGTGCTGGCGCTGGGCATCGGCGCGACGACAGCCATGTTCAGCGTGGTGGATGCGGTGCTGCTGCGGCCGTTGCCGTTCGAGCACGACGAGCAGCTCGTCATGCTGGACGGGTTGGAGGTGCCGTTCCGGAGCCCCGACGGCGAGTCGTACCCCAGGAGCGCTCCGGCCCTGACGGACCTCGACTCGATGCGCGCCGTCTTCTCCGGGTACGCGGCGTATGCGCCCGGCAGCCTGAACCTGACGGGGGCGGGCAGCCCCGTGCGTGTGAACGTCACGCTGGTCACGCCGAGCTTCTTCTCGACGCTGGGCGTGCGTCCCGCGCTCGGCCGGCCGTTCACGCCGGAGGAAGGGGAGCCGGGAGCGCCGCCGGTGGCGATCCTCTCGCACGGGCTATGGCTGCGGCAGTTCGGCGCCGATCCGGGCGTGCTCGAGCGTACGATCGGGCTGAACGGCGTGCAGTACCGCGTCATCGGCGTGATGCCGCGCGGCTTCGCGTTCCCCGCCGAGACGGAGCTGTGGACGCCGCTCCCGGTGCCGTTCACGCTCGCCGACTTCGAGCCGTTCCGCATGTACCTGCCGTCGAGCGTGATCGCGCGGCTGGCTCCGGGTGTGACCCGCGAGCAGGCGGGCCAGCGGCTGCTCGCGCTGGTGAACGCGTACCGCGAGGCGCGCCCTGCGGGCAGCGGTTCGGACGGGCAGGTCACGGCGGCGGAGCTGGTGCGTCCGCTGCGCGACGTCCTCGTGGGCCAGCGCCGCACGGCGTTGCTCGTCCTCATGGGCGCGACGGCGCTGATGCTGTTGATCGCGTGCGCGAACGTCGCGACCCTGTTGCTCTCCCGTTCGGCGACGCGGCGCCGCGAGGTCGCGGTGCGCTCGGCGCTGGGCGCGACGCCGGGCCGGATCCTGCGGCAACTCCTCGTCGAAGCGCTCGTGCTCTCGCTGGCCGGCGCCGCGCTCGGCATTGTGATCGCCTACGCCGCGACCGACGCGCTGGACGCACTGCTCCCCGCCGGCCTGGTGGGGATCGCGCCGCCGCGGGTGGACGCGCGGGTCCTGGCGTTCGGCCTGCTCCTGGGGGTGCTGACGGGGGTCGCGTCCGGCGTGTGGCCGGGCATGGGCGCGTTCCGCGCGGAAGCGGTCGAGGCGATCAAGCCGGGCGGCCCGGTGGGGGCGACGGCCCGCGGCGCGGCGCGGCTGAGACGTGTCCTCGTCACTGCCGAGCTGGCGCTCGCGCTGGTGCTGCTGATCGGTGCGGGCGTCATGCTCCGCAGCTTCCTCGCGCTGCTCGCAACGGACCCCGGCGTGCGTCCGGAGCGGGTCGCGACGCTCGAGCTGACGCTGGCCAGGGCCACGTACGGCAACCTGGCGGCGCGCCGTCAGTTCTTCGAGGCCGTGCTCGAGCGGCTGTACGCGACGCCGGGCATCGAGGCCGCCGCCGTGGTGAACGAGCTGCCACTGAAGGGGCGTGCCGGCGTCTCGCTGTCCGTGCGCGCCGCGGGGAAGCCGGAACCTTCGGACGAGGAACTCGTCTTCGCCCATTACGTGACGATCACGCCGGACTACTTTCGCGCGATGGGCATTCCGCTGCTGCGGGGCCGCACGCTCGCGCCCGCCGTGGATTCGGCGGGGCCGGGCGAAGTGGTGATCGATGAGGCGCTGGCGGAGCAGCTCTGGCCGGGTGAGGACCCGGTGGGGCAGGGGCTCGTGATCGCCGACGAGCTGCCTCGCACGGTCGTGGGCGTCGCCGGCAACGTGCGCGCGGGGGCGCTCGACGATCCCGAGGTCATCCCACAGATGTACCTGTCGCTGGCAGAGCGCGCGCCATCGTACGCGGCGATCGTCGCCCGCGGCCATCTCCCGGAAGGGGCGCTCGTGCGGCACCTGCGCGATGCGGTGCGCGCGGTCGACCCCTCGCAGGCCGTCTACAACGTCCGGACGATGGAGCAGGTGATCGCGGACGCGATCGCGCCGCGCCGCGCCACGACGACGCTGATCGCCGTGTTCGGCGCGCTCGCGGTGCTGCTCGCGGGCATCGGCGTGTACGCCGTGGTGGCGTTCAGCGTTGCGCAGCGCACGCGCGAGATCGGGATCCGCATGGCGATGGGGGCGCGGACGAAGGACGTGCTGCGGCTGGTGCTGCGTGAAGGCGCGGCGCTCGCCGTGGCGGGCGCCGCGGCGGGACTGCTGGGAGCGTGGATGCTGACGCGCGTGCTCGCAGGGATGGTCTACGGCGTGAGTCCGCGGGACCCGGTCGCGTACGCCCTCGCGCCGGCCTTGCTCATCGCGATCGCGCTGCTCGCCTCGCTCCTGCCGACGCGGCGGGCCGTGCGCGTGGATCCGGTCGAGGCGATCCGGGTGGAGTGAAGGGCCAGGACGAGGGCCCCTCTCCCCCCCTGGCAGCCCGGCGCCCTCCGCGCTCCCGGCCTGCGCGGAGGGCGCGGTGCATCCGGGGGCACGCGCGGATACGGGGAAAAGCGCCGGAGCATGCGCAGACTGGTTTCGCTGGGGTCGAGGACGTGACGACGTCCGCCAAAGCCCCCGAGCATGCGCGGACCGGCTGGCACTGGCATTGCCGCGGCGGCCCCGGGGCGGGATGACGGCGCACCGGGGACGGACGGATGTGGGGAGCCAGGCGCGGGCTGCTCGCGATCGCAGTGGTGCTGCCGGCGCTGGCGGCGGGGGCAGTGTGGGCGCTGTGGCAGCGGTGCGGCCTGCGGGGCTGCCCGGATGTCCGGGTGCTCGAAGAGCTGGCTCACGACCGGGGCGCCATCGTCCTGGACCGCCGGGGCAGGGAGGTGGCCCGCCTCCACCGGAGCGAGCGCGTCATCATCCCGCTCGACTCGCTGCCGCCCTACGTGCCCGCTGCGTTCATCGCCGTCGAGGACCGCCGCTTCTGGACGCACGGCGGCATCGACTGGCGGCGCATCGGCGGCGCGGCGCTCGCCAACCTCCGCGCGGGGAGGATCCGTGAGGGCTTCAGCACGATCACCATGCAGCTCGCGCGCAACGTCTTCCCCGAGCGCCTCCCGTACGCGGAACGCAGCCTCCTGCGCAAGCTCGCGGAGATGCGTGTCGCCCGCGAGATCGAAGCCCGCTACAGCAAGCGGGAGATCCTCGAGCTCTATCTCAACCGGATCTACTTCGGCAGCGGCGCCTGGGGGATCGAGGCGGCCGCCCGCGAGTACTTCGGCAAGGGTGCGCGGGAGCTGACGCTCTCGGAGGCGGCGCTGCTGGCCGGCATGATCTCCAACCCATACATCTTGAACCCTCGCACCAACCCCCGCTCCTGCATACGGCGCCGCCGGGTCGTGCTCGAGCTCATGCTCTCCCAGGGCGTGGTCACGCCCGGCGAGTTCGCCGCGGCCGACACCGCGCGGCTCATCACCGGCCACAGCACCCTCCGCGAGGGCCGCCGAGCGCCGTACTTCATCGCGGAGGTCCGCCGTCTGATGGAGAGGGAACTCGGCGAGGCGCTGTACACGGGCGGGTTCGTCATCCACACGACGCTCGACGCCGATGCCCAGGCGATCGCCGAGGCCGAGCTCGAAGCGCAGCTCCAGGCCGTCGAGGCCGGCCGTTTCGGCCCCTACGACCACCCGGTCTATCGGCCCGACGCGGACCTTGTGAGCCCCGCCGGCACCGCCTATCTCCAGGGCGCCCTCGTCATGCTCGACGCCGCGACCGGCGACGTCCTCGCCATGATCGGCGGCCGCGACTTCTCCGACTCGCGCTACAACCGGGCCACCCTCGCCGAGCGCCAGCCCGCCAGCACCTTCAAGCCGATCGTCTACGCGGCCGCCCTCGCCAACGGCCACACGCCTCTCGACCGGCTGGACGACCGTCCGCTCCGCCGCACCATCAACGGCGAGGTCTGGGCACCACGCAACATGGACGACCGGTACGCGGACTCGATCTCCCTCCGCGACGCGCTGGTCGTCTCCAGCAACGTCGCGACCGTGCGGCTCGCCGAGGACGTCGGCCTCGACCACGTCATCGACCTCGCCCGTCGGCTGGGCCTCCGCCGCCGGTTTCCCCGCGTCCCCGCCCTCGCACTCGGCACCGCCGAGGTCAGCCTCCTCGACATGACCACAGCGTACGCGGCCTTCGCCACCCTCGGCCGCCTCCCCACGCCACGGCTGGTCGTTCGCGTCGAAGACCGCCACGGGCGCGTCGTCTGGCAACGTCGGCCTCGCGGGCGCCGAGTCCTCGATCCGCGCATCGCCTATCTCGTCACGGACATCATGCGCGATGTCGTGGACCGCGGCACCGGCAAGGCAGTCCGCGCCGTCGGCTTCCGCGGCCCCGCCGCCGGCAAGACCGGGACATCGAACAACGCGACCGACCTCTGGTTCATCGGCTACACGCCGTCCATCGTCACCGGCATCTGGATCGGCCTCGACCTGCCGCGCAGCGTCGGGCCCGACGCCTCCAGCGAGCGCATCGTCGCGCCGCTGTGGGGCCGGATCATGCGCCGCGTCGCGCCCCCGGATGAGAAGCCGTGGCGGCCGCCTCCCGGCATCGTCGTGCGCCGCATCGACGAGGACGGCAACGCGTACTCCCCCGACTGCGCCCCCGCCCGCGAGCTCCGCACCGAGTACTTCCTCGTCGGCAGCGCGCCGGCGAGCCGCTGCCGGGCTCCCCTCCGCAACGGACCCGCGCGCCCCGTCCGCCCCGTCCGCCTCGGCGCCGACACCGCTGCGGACGTTGCAGCCGACACCACAGCCGATGCTGCCCCCGACACCGCTGCCAGCGCTGTCGAAGACACCGCGGGCGTGCCGGCCGGCCAGTAGGGCCGGCGGTTCTGCGGAGGGAATCCGCCCAACGGTCGAAGCACGCAGGCACCCGTACTCGTAGTCTTACGCGGACGAGTGCTTCAACCGTGGAGACCGCAATGGGAACTCTGCGCATGGCGTGGCTGGAGGACTTGGGTCGGGACCTGCGCTATGCCGTCCACGCGCTGCGGAACGCGCCGGGGTTCGCCGCCGTTTCCATCGCGACGCTGGGCGTGGGGCTGGGCGCGGCGACGGCCGTGTTCAGTGTGGTGAACGCCGTGCTGCTGCGGCCGCTGCCGTACCCGGAGGCGGAGCGCATCGTGTGGGTACGGCAGGTCAACGCGGAGGGGCGACCCGCCGCCAACATATCGGGCCCGAACTTCCAGGACCTGCGCGAGCGGAGCCGGAGCTTCGATGCGCTGGCGATCTACGAGGGCGGGACGCCTATGTCGGTGTTGGCGGACGGCCGGCCGCACCGGGCGAACGTCCTGTTCGTGTCGGAGCAGTTCCTCGATGTGCTGGGCGTGCGTCCCGTCGTCGGTCGCGGATTCCTGGAGGAGGAGGCAAGACCGGGAGGCGCGCCGGCGGCCATCGTCAGTCATGCCTACTGGCAGCGCTGGTTCGGCGGTGATCCCGACCTCTCGGGCAAGGCGCTGCGTGTGGGGCCGTCCTCCTACCCCGTCGTGGGTGTGCTGCCGCCGGAGTTCGACTATCCCGCGGGCGTGGAGGTGCTGGTGCCGTTGTCGCACGATCCCGCCACGGAGAGCCGGACGGCGCACAACTACCGTGCGATCGGGCGTCTCGCCGCTGGTGTCGGCCTCGATCGCGCGCGAGCCGAGCTGAGCCGGGTCGCGCGGGAGCTGAAGGAACGCTACGGGTCGGAGACGATGATGTCGGATGCGACGGCGACCCGGCTCCAGGATGTGGTGACGGGCGGCGTACGCAGACCGCTCCTGATCCTGTTCGGTGCCGCGGCGCTGCTGCTGCTGATCGCATGCGCCAACGTCTCGAACCTGCTACTGGCCCGAACGACGAGCCGGGAGCGTGAGCTGGCCGTGCGGCTCGCGCTCGGCGCCGGGCGCGGCCGGATCGTACGGCAGATCGCCGCCGAGTCGCTGGTGCTCTGCGCTGCTGGCGGAGTGCTGGGCGTGCTGATCGCCCATGGCGGCGTCGCGGCTCTGCTGGCGTTCGAGCCGGGCAACCTGCCGCGCGCACGCGAGATCGACGTGAGCTGGGCGGCGCTGTCGTTCGCGATGGGAGCGGTGCTGGTGTGCACGCTTGTGCTCGCGGCCCTGACGAGTCTGCGTGCTGCGGGGCGGGAGATCCATGGCGCGTTGATGGAGGCGCAGCGGACGCTCGCAAGCGGCCGGCGTGGCCAGAGGGTGCGCAACGGGCTCGTCATCGTCCAGATCGCGACGACGCTGGTGCTGCTCGCGGGTGCCGCGCTGCTGGCCCGCAGCTTTGCCCGTGTGCTCGCGGTGGATCCGGGCTACCGCACGGAACGGGCACTGATCCTGGACGTCGCGCTTCCGGCGATCACCGACTGGGACGAAGGCCGGCGCCAGGCGGCGTTCCGAGAGGAGTTGATGGCGCGGCTGCGGTCGCTGCCCGGCGTTGTCGAGGTGGGAAGCACCAGCGCCCTCCCGCTGGGGAACGCCGGCTTCTACCCGGATGGCCTGTTCATCGAGATGAACGGGCCGGACGAGATCCAGAGCCTCGAGGATTTCCAGCGTCTGGACCTTACGGACCGTGAGCGGGTCGGGGCTGCCGGGTTCCGCGTCGTGAGCGCGGGCTATTTCCGCGCGATGGGCATCCCGCTGCTGCGGGGCCGGCTGTTCGACGAAGGCGATGTGTACGACGCGCCGCACGTGGCCGTGATCAGCGAGTCGCTGGCACGCACGAAGTGGCCGGGCGAGGATCCGATCGGCCGGTACATCCAGTTCGGCAACATGGATGGCGACCTGCGTCCGTTCCGCATCGTCGGCATCGTGGGCGATGTTCGGGAGGTCAGCCTGGAGTCGCGACCCGAGCCGCTGTTCTATGTGGACCACCGCCAGCGGCCCCGTCAGGCCTCGCAGACGAGCATCGTGGTGTACGGGACGGAGGACGCCGCGGTCGCGAGCGCGGCGGAGCGGATCGTCCGGGATCTGGATCCGGAGGTGCCGGTACGCGTGCGCCGGCTGTCCGAAGTCGTCGACGCCTCACTCGCCGGCCGACGGTTCAGCCTGCTGCTGCTCGGCCTCTTCAGCGCTGCCGCGCTGCTGGTCGCGACAATGGGCATCTACGGCGTGGTCTCGTACCTGGTCGCGCAACGCACCCACGAGATCGGGATCCGCATGGCGCTCGGTGCGGGCAGCCGGGAGGTCATGCGACTCGTGATCGGCCGGGGCGCAGCGCTGGCGGTGACGGGCACGTTGATCGGCCTGGCCTCAGCGCTCGCCCTCACGCGCGTGCTCTCCAGCATGCTGTACGGCGTGAGTGCGACGGACCCGGTCACGTTCGTCGCGGTGGCCCTGATCATCGCCGCTGCTGCGCTGCTCGCCAGCTACCTGCCCGCCCGCCAGGCCGCGCGGCTGCCGCCGGCCGCGACGCTGCGCATGGGGTGAGCGTCAGCGTCCGTCCGCCACCGTGGCCGGCGTCCAGCGTCCCCGGGGGCGCAGAGCTGTGCCCCCGGGACGGTGCTCGGCCGGCGCGCCGTAGCCGCTGCTCTCAACTGCTCCGCGTAGCGGCGGGTGCTGCGCTTGCCACCAGGTCCTGCGCCCGCTGTGTACGCCGCTCGGGAGCATCCACCGGCGCCGGGCGGATGCGCAGCAGCGCTTCCTCGATGCCCCTCAGCGCCGCCGCGACGACCTGATTCCGCAACGCCGCGATCCGCACATCCTGGATCGCCTCCACGTCCACGGCGCGAGGCTGCGGCTCTTCCTCGGGCCGCGGAACCACCATACGCGACGGCACCGGCGTGGCCCGTGTGTGCAGCGCGCGATGGAACACGAAGCTGTCGAACTCGCGGTCCAGCTCGGCGACGACACGGCGCGCGATGGCCCGGATCACGCGACGCAGCGGGCGCACGGACGGCGGCACGGCTTCCTCCTCGGCCGGATCCGGGCGGACCAGCGCCTCCGGGCCGAAACGGTCGGCAGCGCGGCGGATCGCCTCCGGGAAGTCCGCGAAGACATCCCGGGCGATGCGATTGCGCACCTCACGCTCCAGCGTGTGTGCCAGGGAGTCGGAGACCCGGACCCGCGCACGCTCCTGCTCCGGCGCGTCAACGGCATCCACCCACCGCCGATCGCCGCAGATCTGGTCCCACTCGAACACGAGGTGGCCGAGCCGCTGCGCGATCGTGAGCTCCTCCTCCGTGAGCGTGACCTCGAAGCGACGCGCGACTCCCTCCGGGTCCACCAGGAACTCCTCCAGGATCTCCGGCTGGGCCAGTGCGCGCTGGAGCCTCCTGCGACGCGGGATCTCCCGCATGTCGATGGTCGCCTCGGTCGTCGCCGCGGCGTGGCCGCGCACTTCCGTACGTGCTGCCATACGTCCCTCCGTGTTGCTGGGGGAAAAGGAAAGGGCCTTCGGCTCCTCTAGCCGAAGGCCCTCGACAGCGCGGCGCGCACCGTCGCCACGCGTGCGTGGCAACATGGTCGCCTGGAGCGTCGATGTCAAGCGGTGCGAGCGCGGCGATGCGCGTTCGGAGCGCCGCCAGCGCGCGATGGACCGGCACAGTGCAACCGGCCATCACGCTCTGGCTCGCAGCACGCTCACTTCCGTCGCGTGACCGTTTCGTGGATGGCCTTGAGCGCCTCCGTCGCTTCGGTGAGACGTTTCACCTCGGCCTCGAGCTCGCGGCAACGGGCCTCGAGCGCTCCGCGCTCGACCGCGGCGGCTTCGAGCTTGCTCTGGAGGTCCGCCACCTCGGCTTCCCGGGCGGCCACCAGCGCACGGACACGCTCGAGCTCCTGGGTGAGGGCCGCCTTCTCCGCATCGCGCTGATCCAGCGCGGCCTCGACCTGGGCCAGCACCGCCGCCTGCTCCTCATCCAGTCGGCGACGCTCGGCGAGCTCCGCGAGCACCTGGTCTCGCTCCGCGGCCACCGCCTCCGCTTCGGCCACGGCCTCGTCCGCGATCCGTGCTCGTTCCTCGGCCCGGGCCTCCGCAGCCGCGCGCGCCGCCCGCTCGCGCTCGATCTCGGCCTGGGCACGCGCCAGCGCCGCCCGCACCTCCTCGAGTTCCTCGGCCAGCCGGGTGCGTTCCTGGATCGCATTGTCCAGCCGAGCGCGGAGCTCGTCGATCACCTCCCGGACCGCGGCGGCCATGCGCGCGGGCTCCACCTCCTCGACCGGCGGACGCGCCGTGGCGGCCAGGCGCTCGCGCAGCGCGGCGATGCGCTCGCGGGCGCTGAGCACGCGCACGGGTTCCGGCTTCACGCTCTCGGGCGCCGGCGGCTTCGGCTCCGCGGGCGCTGCCACCGGCTGGACGGCCGCGTCGGCCGCCGGCTCCAGCACGGGCTGGATCCGGTTCACTGGAGCGAAGCGGCGCTCGGGCGCCCGGGCCCCCAGCGGCCCGCCCGGGTCGGCCGTCGCGACGTGCTCCGCCCCGGCCGCCGCTTCGGCCCCGTTCGGGGCGACGGGCGGTTCCGCCGGGGGCTCCGTGGTCAGCTCGGTCAACACTCGCCCGATCGCCGTTCGAGGCTTGCGCACCGGGACGTTGGCATCGAAGCCGCTCTTCATGCGATCCGCTCCTCCGCGCCCACGATCGGGACGCACTGGACCTCGGCAATCAGCGCATCCACGTCTTCCGTGCCCTTCGACGACGGAGCAAACGCCGAGATCGGCATGCCCACGCTGGATGCCTGGGCGAACTGCGTGGACTGGCGCACGATGGTCTTCAACAGGAACTCGGGGTAATGGGTCTCGAGCGCACGCTTCGCTTCGCGGGCGATCCGCGTCGTCGGGTTGTACTGGTTGAGCACGACGAAGATCCGCTCCAGCGTGTGCCCGAGATCCTCCTCCAGCTCGTTGATGGTCTCGAACAGCAGCTTGAGACCCCGGAACGAGAGGAAATCGGGCAGCACGGGAACGAAGAGGTCGTCGGCCGCGATCAACGCGTTCAGGTTCAGCAACCCGAACGACGGAGGCGCGTCCATCACGATGTACTCGTATCGGTGCTCGATGGTCTCCAGCGCCTTCTTGAGCTTGAACTCGCGCCCGGCCATCGGCATGAGCGCCATGTCTACCGTCGTCATGCCGAGGTTCGACGGGACGAGGTCGAACTCCTCCAGCGCGGTGCGGAGCACCACTTCTTCCATCGGCACGCGGTGGACCAGCACGTCGTACAGCGTGCGCTCGCACTGCTCGCCGTCGATCCCCAGGTGCTGCGTGGCGTGGCCCTGCGAATCGAGGTCGATGAGCAGCACGCGGTGGCCCATCTCGGCCAGCCGGTAGGCATACGCCACGGAAAGGCTGGTCTTGCCCGTTCCGCCCTTGAAGTTGAGGAAGAGCTGACGGCGCAGCGGCTGGCGTGGCGGGTAGCGGCCGAGGACCTTCCGGTACGCCGAGATGTGCTCGGGCCCATAGGTCTCCGGGAGCACGCCCGCGAAGCCGAACTCCGGCCGGGCATCGGCTTCGGCGAGCTGCTGGTCCGAAAGACCCAGGATCCTGGCGAAATCGTCGCGCCGGTATCGGATCTCCACGCCGCCCACCTCTACATCGGTATCGAGGCCGACATCGCGGACGCTGCGCGTCAGGCCACCGGACGGACCGCGCTCAGCACGCCGGACTCGTCACTCCGCCGGCGCTCTTCGCCGGTGCTCGGCGGCAGGTGCCGCAGCACCTCCAGGACCACGCGGCGGACCTGCGGGTCCGGATCCGTGCGGATCGGCTCGAGCAGCGAGCGCAGCGGCAGCCCCTGCGCCGCGGCCGCCGCCAGCACGACCCGGCGCCGCACGCGCCCGTCCGGATCGTCGAGCCCCGCGCGCACGAACGGCTCGAGCGCCGCGGGGTCGCGTCCGAGGAGTAGCCCCAGCGCCTCGTACGCCGCCGCGCGTACGGCCGGCCTGCTCGAGCCGGTCCGCGGACGGATCACGTCCAGCACGGCGTCCTCGCCGCAGGCGCGCACGCACCGCCGCAGCTCGATGCGCAGCGTGAGGATGTCCGCGTTCTCCAGCGCCGCGACCAGGACGTTGAGCGGTTCCGGCACGACCTCCGGCTCCGCGGCGCGCTCCTCGAGCGGCTGTGCCGGCGGTGCGGGCTCGGGCTGGCCGTCGTCCGCAGACCCGTCCGTGGCAGCAACGACGCCGTCGGCGGTACCGTCGTGCCCCACGCCGAGGACGACCGCCGTCGCCTCACGGTCCTCTGCTGCCGCGTCCGCGTCGACTCCCCCACGATCCGTTTCTCCGCCGACAGCGGCGCCATCCCGCCCCGCGACGAGGACCACGGCGCCGTCCTCACGCTCGGGCGCGGCGCCCACGTCACCGCAGCCCTGCTCCGCGGCGCTGTCCGCCGCCTCGGCGAACTGGACCTCTCCCGCGACCGTATCCGCCGCCTCCAGCGCGACGTCCGCCACCGCCGCGGCGGACTCGACGCCCCCGACGGTGGCCTCGGCCGCCTCCGGGGCTGCGCCCGACACCAGCGGGACGACCTCGGCGGGCTCCGGGGTCGCGGCCGCATCCACCGAACCGACCTCGGCCGGGTCGGAGGCGGCTTCCTCGTTCTCCGCCGCGGGTTCCACATCGCCGCCGTCACGATCGACGGCGGGACCCGCTTCTGTGTCCGCGGCCGCAACGGGCCCTGCGGCGGCGCCGTCGGCAACCGGCTCGACGAGGGTGCGGGGCTCGACGTCGGTCACGACCCCGCGCGCGGGCTCGCCGTTCTCCGAGACGACCGCCGTGATCGGCCGCAGCGGGAACTCGAACAGCGGGAGGTCGTCGATGCGCTGCTCCCACTGCCGCAGCGGATCCACGGCGCCGGCGTCGGCCCACGGCTCCCGATGCGCCTGACTGTCCTGCAGCTCCGCCAGCACCTCGTCCGGGTCGATGCCCGCCATTGCGAGACGCCGGCGGTAGGCGGCCTCCCTGCGCTCGGCCAGTGCGCAGCGCGCCTCGAGGTCCAGGATCTCGCGCCGCAGGTCGGACAGGTAGCGGGCCAGGTCAACGGCGTCCGGGCCTTCCCGCCGCACCAGTTGCTGCCACTCGGCGAGGTGGGAGAGGATCGTCTCCCGGCTCGCTTCGAGCTCCTCGACCCGCTGGCGGAGCCGCGCGGCGATGCGCTCGTTGACGTCCGCGCGGTGGCGCTCCACCAGGACCTCACGCCGGAGCCGGACGAGCTCTTCCGCATCCCCCCGGGTGTCCGGCTCGAAGAGCTGGCCCTCGAGCTGCGCGCGGAGCGCTTCCGAATGCTCGAGACGACGGTGCAGGCTCGCGATCTCGGCCCGTGCCTCCGCCAGCTCCTGCATGGCGGCGCTGTAGCGACGCGCGTGGTCGGCCTCCCGGGCCGCCGCCTCGGCGAGCCGGGTGCGGGCGAGGTCCGCTTCGACGCGCGCGCTCTCGAGCTGTGAGCGCAGTTGCGCCAGCCGACACTCCAGGAGGAGGATCCGCTCGTCGCTGGCGGTGGACGCCGGGCCCGTCGGGTCGCGGGGAGTCCCCGCGGTCGGCCGGGGGCCCGCGTCGTCGCGTCCATCCGTCATCTACGGTTCCCGAGTCGGAGGATCGATGGGGAATCTCGGGGGTGGAGGCACGCCCCCGCACGCTCGCCACCCCAACCTAGGTACGCTCGTTCGGCCGGGCAAGGCCAGACTGTCTGATCGGCGCATCGGGGCGATCGGCCCGCAAGATCACAACGGCCGTGCGGCTCGCCTCTCTGCCCGAGACTCGCCCCGGACGCGCGCCGGCCCTATGTTGCGGCGACCGCACCGGATCGTGGGCGACGAACGCGCCGCGTACGTCATCGCCCTTGACGCTCGAACGGAGGGACGGGTCGATGGCCGGGAGGACCACACGCACCCTGATCCTCGGCGCTGGCTTCGGCGGGATCGCCACCGCGCTCGCGCTGCGCCGGCGGCTGGACGCACGGCACGAGATCGTGCTCGTGGACCGGCGCGACCGCTTCTTCATGGGGCTGCGCAAGCTGTGGGTGATGGTGGGGCTCGCAGAGCTGGAGGAGGGCGTCCGGCCGCTCTCCGCGCTACGGGAGCGTGGCATCGACGTCCGCCGCGCCGAGGTCACGGGCATTGACGCCGCGTCGCGCCGCGCCTGGCTCGATGGCGGAGCCGTCGATGCGGACTACCTCGTCATTGCGCTCGGCGCCGAGCCGCGGCCGGACCTGGTCCCCGGTCTCGCGGACCACGCCTTCGACCTGTACGACGTCGACTCCGTCAAGGAGCTGGCGCACCCGATCGCGGCGTTCAACGGCGGCCGCATCGCCATCGCGATCGCGGGCCTGCCCTACAAGTGCCCGCCCGCGCCGTACGAGGCCGCGTTCCTCCTCGACCACCGGTTCCGCGACGCCGGGATCCGCGACCGCGTCACCATCACGTTCACGACGCTGCAGCCCCGGCTGCTGCCCAACGCGGGCGAAGAGGGCGCGGCGGCGATCGCGGCGGAGTTCGAGCGGCGGGGCATCGAGTACCACACGGACCGAGAGCTCCTCCGGGCGGAGGCCGGTCGGTTCGTGTTCGAGGACGGCGAGGAGCCGTTCGACATCGGGATCGCCGTGCCGCCGCACCTCCCGCCCGCCGTCGTGCGCGAGAGCGGCTTGACCGAGGGCGGCGACTGGATCCCCGTGGACCCCGGCACCCTCGAGACGCGCCACCCCGGCGTGTACGCCATCGGCGACGTCGTCCACATCCCGCTGGCAGGCGGCGCGGCGCTGCCCAAGGCCGGGTTGTTCGCCGAGGCCCACGGCCGCCACGTCGCCGCTGCCATCGCCGCGCAGGTGGAAGGCGGTCCCCCGGCCCCGCCGTTCGGCGGCCACGGCCACTGCTACCTCGAACTGGGCGGCGGCGAGGCGGCGCTGATCGAAGGGGCGTTCTACGCCCTGCCGAAACCCTCGGTGCGCATCGTCGGGACCGGACCCGAGTACGCGCGGGCGAAGCGGGCGTTCGAGACGGACCGGCTGAGGGAGTGGTTCGGGCGGTGAACGGTCGGGGCTGCTGATCGGGCGGCCCCGCTTGCCGTCAGCCACAGGACCAGAGCGCCCGGCACGGCGTGCCAACGGTCCGAGTCGGGAGGCATCACGACCCCCGACCGCATTCCGACGTGGTCCGGTCGTCGACTCTGCCGGAGCGCGCGTGGCACGCTCGGCGCGCTGGCGCTGGAGACTGCCGTGGCCGCCGGCGACCGTCGCAGCGAGCTCGGTGAGCCGGCCGAGGGCGGTCTCTCCGGGTTCATGGCCTCGAACAGCCCGCGGCGGATGCCGAACTCGGCCCACGGGCGCGCCTGCCGAGTCGAACAGCAGGATCGCCTTCGGCATGCGGTCGAACACGGCGGACCGCCCGCCGCCGAGGCTCGCCACGTCGACAGGCGCGCCCAGCCAGTCCCCAGCGGATTCGCCGATGCGGAGGTCCGACGCGACCGTGGCCGCGGGGACGCTGTCCGCAGCGGTGGCCTCGGGCGTGTGCGAGCGCTCGAGCATCCGGATGTCGGCCGAGTCGCGGGACGACGCGCCGAGCGCGTCCCCCGCTCCATCCTGCCGCATCGATGCACCGGCTCCGCAGCCGGTGAGGATGCAGGCTGCGGCCAGGGAGAGGAGCCGTCCCCGGGGTGTCGGGGGGGCGTGGTGTCCCGGCATCGGGCTTCTCCTGGAACCGAGCGGCCGCCCGGCAGCGGTCGTGGCGCCGTCCGATCCTTCCCCCCGGAATAGAACCGCTGCCGTCCCAGCGCCGGCCAGCCGTTTCCCGCGACAGCGGGGCGCGGTACCCAGCCCTTGTGGGGCCGCGCGTGGCGGTCTATCGTGCGCCCTGCACCAGCGTGGCACGTTCTCCCGTCGCCGACCAGACCGCGATCGGCGCGACGGCTCGGCGCCTCGCGCGCACTCGAGCCAGTGTTCAACCCGGAGAGGACTTCATGGCATTCATTGTCCGTTTGCTCATCACCGCCGCGGCGCTGTGGGTCGCCGAGGCCATCGTTCCCGGCATCGAGTACGATGGCGGCGTGCTCGGGCTGCTCGGCGTCGCGCTCGTCTTCGGCATCGTCAACGCGGTGATCCGGCCGATCCTGCTCGCGCTCACCTGCCCGATCGTGCTGCTCACGCTCGGGCTGTTCATCTTCGTGCTCAACGCCCTCATGCTGTGGCTCACGGCCGCGCTCTCCGACGCGCTCGGCATCGCCTTCCGCGTGGACGGCTTCCTGCCCGCGCTGCTCGGCGGCCTCGTCATCGCCATCGTCAGTACCGCACTCAACATCTTCGTCGGCGACCGTAAGAAGGGGAAGTAGGGCGCCCCGACCGCCGAGGTCGGCCCGGCGCCGCGCCCTGGGTCGTGCTGAAGCCATGGGCGCGAGGCGCACCTGCCCCTCACCGGCGCGTACCCCCGCACTTCGGGGGCACGCGCCGGTGATCCTTTCCGGCCCTGGATTCCGATAGCGGAGGTAGAGGGCGGCGGCCGGGCTGCCGCCGGGGTCCCAGGCCGGGAAAGGAGGCGCCATGAGAGCAGGAGGGGCGTGCGGCGGGTTCGCGAAGGCCCGCGCCGCACCGGACCATGCGAGCCTCGTCCTCCCAGTGATTGCGGAGGTTCTGCTCGCGTGCGGCGACGAGGCGGAGCCGGGGGCGGCGATCGCCCCGGAGCCGTGCCGTGCGCAGGTGGTCTACGAGCAGGCGACGGTGAGCCAAGCCACAGAGCAGGACGTTCGGGTGGCGTTGCTGGATGCGGCCGAGCGGCTGGCGCCGGGGCTCGGCGAGAGTGAGCGCGCGGCGGAGCTGACGGCGGCGCTGCGCTCGGCGCAGGCGAGTGCTGCGCCGGACGCGGCGTGCCGCGTGATCCGCACTGCCCGCTCTGCGCTCGGAGCGCTGCCGGACGCGCCGGAGAGCCTGCCGGACCGGGCGGCGATCCAGCATGTGCTGGACGTGGCGGAGACGTACTACGCGCTCGCGCGCTGAGACGTGCGGCGCGGCTGTACACGCCGTCGATCCCCGTCGATGGAGGTGCCACATGAAGCCGTGCCGAGGAAGGCGTTGGTCGTGGCTGCTGCTGGCGGCGCTCTTCGCGCTCTGCGGGCCGGGGGTGCAGGGTGCGGGGGCGCAGCAGCAGCAAGGCACGGCGTCGGACACGATCCGGGCGTGCGATGTGCCGGGAGGCGGGACGATGTACCGGGTGGGGGTGCCGGGGCTGCCGGCGACGTGCAATTCGAAGGCGCACACAGAGTTCGAGTGGAACGTGATGGGTCCTGTGGGGCCGGCCGGACCCGCTGGTCCTGCGGGGCCGCCGGGGCCTCCGGGACCGAGCGTGCATGGCCAGCTCCAGGGCCTCGATGCGGACGATCACCCGCAGTACTTGCTGCTCGGCGGTGCGCGGAACTCGAACAGCGGCGTCGCGGTGACGGGGACGTTCAGCTCCAGCACCCCGTTGCCGGTGAGCGGCCCCGGGGTCCGCTTGCTCTGGTATCCGGCAAGGGCCGCCTTCCGCGCGGGGTGGGCAACAGGGAGTGAGTGAGACCTGGCAAACCTGGGTCTCTACTCCGTTGCATTCGGGCGCAGTACGACTGCCAGCGGTGAATACTCCGCTGCATTCGGCTCCCAGACGACTGCCAGCGGTGGTGCCTCCGCTGCACTCGGGGAGAGAACGACTGCGCAGGCCTACGCATCCCTCGCCATCGGGCGGTACAACGTGATCGCGGGCAATCCGAATGCTTGGGTAGCGACCGACCCGCTCTTCGTGGCCGGCAACGGGACGAGTGACGCCAGCCGCTCGAACGCGCTCACGCTCTTCAAGAACGGCAACCTGACGATCGCCGGCACGCTGACGCAGAGCTCGGATGCGCGGCTCAAGGAGGAGATCGAGCCGCTGGAGGGCGTGCTGGACCGCGTGCTCCGCCTCCAGCCGGTGACCTACCGGTTCAAGGAAGGCGTGGGCTGGAGCCGGGAGAAGCAGATCGGGCTCCTGGCGCAGGAGGTGGCCGAGCTCTTCCCGGAGCTGGTGTAGACGGAAGGGGACGGCTACCTCACGCTCTCCTACACGCAGCTCACGGCCGTGCTGCTGCAGGCGTTGCGCGAGCAGCAGCAGCGGTACGAGGCCGAGCCGGCGAAGCAGGCGGTGCACATCCCTGCGCTGGAGCAGCGGCTCGCTGAGCTCGAAGCCCCCCTGGGGCCGCGGCGCTGAGCGGCGCGTGGGGGCGGCGGGCCGCGTGAACGAACTCACGCTCCCGAGCGCCAGCTCCCCCCAGCGCCTTCCACCTGATCCTGATTGCTCCCTCACATTCGACGCCCGGAGTGGCCGCGAGGTCGCATCCGGGCGTCCATCCATCGGCACGGTGCACGGTTCTTGCCCCCTGGCGCTGGCGCCTCTGGCGGCGTCGGCCAGGCGAAGGACTCGGAGACGAGGGAACCGGCGGGGTGGGAACACCGCTCCGTGAAGGGTGGATGACCTGGGATGAGAAGCGGTCCCGCTCGGGACGTGGTGGAAGGGAGCAGCGTTCGACTCGGGGGCGCCGGCCGCGGCGCGCTCCGTTCCTGCGTTTGCTGGCGTACTACGCCGGGGCCGCGGGACTCGCGGCGGTCCTGACGCGCTCCGTGCCGGCGGTCCGGAATGCACTCGTCGCGCCGATCGTGCTCCCGGCCGTCCAGGAGGTGCCGGAGCTGGCCCGCGCGCCCACCGGCGCCGCGCTGAGCCCCACGCCGCACCGCGCGCTGACCACCGCGCTCGTCATCCTCGGCACGCTCGCCCTCGTTCTCCCCGTCGCCTGGGTCTACCGCTACACCCGTGGGCTGCGCACCGACCGCTCGTTGGTCCAGTCGATGATCGTGCTGCCGCTCGTCGTGGCCGGCATCGTCATCGTCGTCAAGAACAGCCTCGCCCTCGCGTTCAGCCTCGCGGGGATCGTCGCCGCCGTCCGCTTCCGCAACACGCTCAAGGATCCACGCGACGCGGTGTACGTCTTCCTCGCCCTCGGCCTCGGTCTCGCCGCGGGCGTGCAGGCGCTCGACATCGCGCTCGTCATCTCCCTCTCGTTCAACCTCGTCGTCCTCGCGCTCTGGCAGCTCGACGCCGGCGCCGTGGCCGGCGGAGGCGAGGGCGTGCTCGCGGTGGGGGATTCGGGGCTGCTCGTGGCCCGGGGCACCGAGGAACGGACGGCGATCCGCACCGAGCTGCCGCGCCGTGCGAGCGACATGGAGACCGACGGCGTCCTGCTCATCCATTCGCCCGACCCCGACGCGGCGCTGGAAGGGCTCGAGGCCGCGCTCGGCGATGCGACGAAGGACTGGCGCGTCGTCGGCAAACGGCAGCACTCCGACGGCATCGCGACGCTCGAGCTCCTCGTCCGGCTCAAGAAGGACGGCGACCCCGTCCGCCTGTTGGGCGATCTCGAGGACCGCTTGTCCGCGTTCATCGCGGCCGCCGAATACATCCCCGTCCAGGACCGGAGCGGCCAGGAGTGATCATGGCGCTCGGAAGGATCGGCGCGGGAGGTGTGCTGGCGCTGCTGTGCGTACCCGCCGCGCTGTTTGCGCAACGAGACTCGGCGGAGGTCGTTCCCGGCCCGCGCTACGCAGCCGACCGGGTCCAGGAGTTCTTCCTCGGCGAGAACTGGCGCCACCTCTGGCTCACGCCGATCCGCGCACCGGTGCTGGACCTCGGGAGCTTCGCCGGCGGGCTCGAACCGTTCCGCACCGGGGGCAACCAGAGCACGACGCTGCACATGCGCGGCGCGGACGGGCGGCGCTACGTCTTCCGCTCCGTGGACAAGTTCGTGCAGAAGTCGCTGCCCCGGGACCTGCGCGGCACGCCGGCCGGCATCCTGATCCAGGACCAGACCAGCGCGCTGTTCCCCACGGCGGAGGCCGCTGTGGGGCCGATCCAGGACGCCGTGGGGCTGCTGTACCCGCCAGCGCGGGTGTTCGTCATGCCGGACGACCCGCGGCTGGGCGAGTTCCGCGAGGAGTTCGCGGGGATGCTGGGCGTGCTGTTCGAGCGGCCAGACGAGGGGCCCGATGGGACGCCCGGGTTCGCGGGCTCGCGCAGGGTCGTCGCGATGGAGCGGATGCTGGAGCGGCTGGTCGAGGAACCTGCGGACCGCGTAGACAGCCGCGAGTACCTCGCCGCGCGCCTCGTCGACTTCCTGATCAACGACACGGATCGCAGTGAGGACCAGTGGCGGTGGGCGCGGCCCGAGCGCGAGGGCGCGTACTACCGCTGGCGGCCCATCCCACTCGACCGCGACGGCGCGTTCATGAACTCGAACGGCGTGCTGGGCGGCATCGCGCGCCGCATCTATCCGAAGTTGGTCGCGTTCGGCCCCGACTACCCCGACCGACGCTCGCTGGTGTTCGAGGCGGTGGACTACGAGCGTCCGCTCTTGAGCGACCTGGATCGTCGCACGTGGGACAGCGTGACGGCCGCAGTCCAGACACGGATCACGGACGACGTCATCGACCGGGCGATCGCGCAGCTCCCGGCGCCGTACCGCGCCATGGAAGGCGCGCGGCTCGAGCGCGACCTGCGTGCGCGCCGCGACCGGCTGCGCGAGGTCTCTCTCGACTACTACGAGTGGCTGGCCGTGGACGTGGATGTGCACGGCACGCACGAGCCGGACCGGCTCGAAGTCGTCCGGCTCGCGGATGGCACAGTGGACGTGCGGCTCTATCCGGGCGCAGCGAGTGCCATGGCCGTGGCCGATGGCGACGCCGGCGGCCGCCAAGAACCGTACTTCCACCGGCGTTTCGTCCCGACCGAGACCCGCGAGGTGCGGATCTACCTGCACGGCGGCGACGATCACGCCGTGGTCCGGGGCGAGGTGACGAGCGACATCATCGTGCGGGTGATCGGCGGCCACGGGGACGATGTACTCGTCGATTCGACGGTCGCTGCGGGCGGCCGCGGCCGAACCGTGCTGTATGACGCGCACGGGGAGAACACCTTCATCACGGGACCGCGCACGCGCGTGGAGCGGCGGCCGTTCCGCTTCGAAGTGCCCGCATCGTCGTTGAGCCCGGGGCCAGAGGCGGCGGTGGCCGCGGATGCGCAGCCGGCCCCGCACGGTGAGATGCCGCCTGGAGCCGGCGCCGCCGATGACGAGGACGCAGGCAACGCTGACGGCAAGCCGTACGGCGACGACGACTGGGTCGTCCACAAGATCGGCGGGGACCGCTATCGGGACTACGGCTCGACTTTCTCCTGGCGACCCACGGCGGACTTCGAGTTGGGCACGGGTCTCGTGGTCGGCTTCGGGCCCGTCGAAACGTACTACGGGTTCCGCCACGTCCCTTACGCCTCGCGCGTGCGGTTGACGGTCCTCTTCGCGCCCGGGCCGTTCGATTTCGGCATCGAGCTGGATGGTGATGTCCGCCGAGAGAACTCGCCCTTCGGCTTTTCGCTCCTCGCGCGCGCCGTTCGGTTCGGCGCTGTGCGCTTCTTCGGCTTCGGCAACGACACACCGGAGTTCGACACCGACCGCGCCACCGTGAGGCAGACCGAGCTGTCCGCCGCGGCCACACTGGACTGGCGCCCGCGCTACGGAGGGCGCGGTGATCGGGCGCGGATCTCGGTCGGCCCGGCGTTCGTGTACCGCGATCCGCGGTTCGAGCGGGGCAGCACGCTGAGCCTCCTGCGGCCCCCTGGCAGCAGCCCGTTCGGCCAGATCGGCGCGATCCTCGATGCGGAGCTGGAGCGCACCGACGGCCAGCCCGTGCCGCGGCGCGGCTTCACCGTGGACGTGCAGGCCGGCTTCTGGCCGTTCGTGGACGGCGAGGCGGACGACTTCGCGGATGTGGAGGTGGTCGGCGCGTACTACTTGCCGCTCCGCGGACCGACGGGCCCCGTCCTGGCGTTCCGCACGGGCGGCGAGCGCGTCTGGGGCGACTTCCCCGTCCAGGAGGCCGCGTTCATCGGCGGCCGGCATTCGCTACGCGGTTACGTCTCCCGCCGCTACGCGGGCGACGCATCGCTGTTCGGGAGCGCGGAGCTCCGCTGGCCGATCACGCGCGTCACGCTCCTCACCGCGGGTGAACTCGGCGCGCTCGCGTTCGCCGACGCCGCGCGCGTCTTCTTCGACGGCGACTCCAACGACGGCTGGCACGTCGGCGCGGGCGTGGGGCTGTGGTACGCGACGCTGGGTCAGGTCGTGAGCGCGGCCGTTGCGCGCGGCGGGCGCACGCGGCTCTACGCCTGGCTCGGGTTGCCATACTAGCGATGGGGATGCTCGGCGAGCGGATCCTCCGTTTCGAGGTCCCGAGTGGCGAGATCCTCGAATGGCTGCTCGGCGAGCCGCTGCCGCCGGGGTTCCACGAGGAGCGTATCGAGCTGGACCTCTTCCGCGCGCTCTACTACGACACGCCCGGCCACGACCTCGAGCGGCGCGGCGCGACCGTCTGCCTGTCGATCCATCAGGACGGCACGCACCTCCTCGGCGTGGATGTTCGGGAAAGGGCGACGGGGGGCGTGGTCCGGCGGCGTCGCGCCGAGGCCAGGGTGCCGGATCTCGCTCCATCCGATCTGTTCGCCCACGCGTGTGAGCCGACGCGCGTGGTCCGCGCACTCTGCGATCCATCGCTGCTCGACATCGTCCTCGAGCTCGGCGTGACGCGGCGGCTGCGGGTCGCGCGCGCGGATGGCGACGCGCCGGCGCCCGTACACATCGCGTACGACATCGCCACCGTGCGCCGCGGCGACACCTCCGGCGAGCTGTACGAGGTCGAGATCCGGATGCCGGAGGCGCCGCCGGGCCGTTTCGAAGGGCTGGTCCGGACGTTCGAGGAGGGGTACGGCCTGCGGCCGCTGCTGGGCGACCTGGCGAGTCGCGCCCGCGAGCTCGTTTCGGCGCTGGAGGGCGAGGAGCTGGCCAGGCGGCTCCACGCCGCGCGAGAGGTCGCCGTCGTCGCCTACCACAACGGGCGCATCGCGCTGTGCCGCTCCGGCGGCGAAGGGCTGCGCGTCCCCACCGGGCCCGGTTCCGGACGCGACGCCTGCCACCGCGTGCTGCGCGGCTGGCTCGGCGGCGTGCGCGGCCGGGTCCGCATCCTCGGTACCAGCCCGGGGGACAGCCAGCGCCCCGCGCTCGAGGTCTGGCTCGCCGAGGGGATCGAGCCCGACGCGATCGGGGGCGGCCAATGCACGTGGCTCTCCCTCGAACACGTGCTCCAGGCGGCGGGCTCGCCGCAACTCCGGGACGCACGCACGCTCGCTGCCCTCGAGGTAGTCCTGCGCTCCGACCTGCCGGCCCACGCCGTGACGATCCCGACGCCGGCGACCGGAGCGGCCTCGGAGCCGCTGGACCTCGCCGCATACGCGCCCGAGAGCGACGACGACGCGGACGTGCTCGCGCCCAAGGAGGCACGCCCCGAGCTCCTCCTCAACCGCGAGCTCTGCCGCCTCGCCTTCGATGAGCGCATCCTCGTCATGGTCGAGGACCGGAGCATCCCCCTGCTCGAGCGCGTCCGGTTCCTCGCCATCTTCGGCGCGCGTCAGGACGACTTCTTCATGACGCGCGTCGCGGAATCCAAGGAGCAGGTCGCCGCCGGCGTTACCCGCCGCACGCCGGATGGCCTGACTCCGGCAGAACAGCTCGAGGTCATCCGCATCCGTGCGCGCCAGGTCGCGCGACGCGCGTATCGCGTGCTGACGACGTCGCTGCTGCCCGACCTCGCGCGCGAGAACCTTCGCGTGGTCCGCTGGAACGAGCTCGACGACGCCGAGCGCACGCTCCTCGGCGAGCGTCACTGGGCGCGCATCGAGGCGCTGATCACGCCGTTCGTCGCGGACCCCAGCCACCCGTTCCCGCACATCCGCAACCTCAGGCCCGCCATCGCCGCGATCGTGCGGCTGCCGGAGAGCCGGCTCGACCGCTTCGTCGCCATCGAGCTGCCCGGCGAGCTGCCACGCTTCGTTCCGCTCCCGGACGGCCGCCGCTACGTGCCGCTGGAGGAGCTGATCCTCGGCGGCTTGCCGCGCCTGTACCCCGGGCTCGAGGTCGTGCGAGCCCACACGTTCCGCGTGACGCGCAGCGCCACGAGCCGCCTGCCCGCCGACGAGGTGGGCGACGTGATGGCCGCCGTCGAGGACGAGATCGCGACGCGCCCGTTCCGCCAGGCCGTCCGCCTCGAGGTCGAGGAGGCGATGCCGGAGGAGATGCGCCGCCATCTCCTCCGCGAGCTCCGCTTCGAGGCGCCCGAGTCGCTCAGCACGCTGGGCGAAGCCGACATCTACGCCGTTCCCTGGCTCGTGGACCTCGCCGGGCTGTCGGAGATCGCGGCGCTCGATGCACCGGAGCTCAAGTACCCGCCGTTGGAGCGCAGCTCGCCGTTCGCGCCGGACCGGTCCATCTTCGACCAGATCCGTGAACGCAGCCGGTTGATCGCGTTCCCCGACCACTCCTTCGACGCGACCGTCGGCCGCTTCCTCGCCGAGGCCGCAGACGATCCGGACGTCGTCGGCATCAAGACCACACTCTACCGCACGGACCCGGACTCCGAGATCGTGCGGGCGCTCGCACGCGCCCGCGCGGCCGGCAAGGACGCGTTCGCGCTGGTCGAGCTCAAGGCCAGCTTCGACGAGCGCCGTAACGTCGAGTGGGCCCGCTCGCTGGACGCCGCCGGCGTGCACGTCGTCTTCAGCCCTTCGCGCTACAAGGTCCACGCGAAGATCGCGCTCGTGCTCCGCAACGAGCCGGACGGCATCCGCCGCTACATCTACCTCGGCACGGGAAACCTCAACGCGAGCACGGCTGCCGCCTACACCGACGTCGGCATCCTCACCGCCGACCCGGGGCTGGGCGAGGAGTTGAACGCGGTGTTCGGTCTGCTGACCGGCTACTCGGCCTCGGCCCGACTCGACCGGCTCCTCGTCTCGCCGTTCCAGATGCGACGCCGTTTCCTGGAGCTGATCGAGCGCGAGATCGAGCACGCACGCGCAGGTCGCGGTGGGCACATCCGTGCGCAGATGAACGGCCTGTCGGACCGGAGGATCGTCGCGGCGCTGTACCGCGCCTCACAGGCGGGCGTGCGCATCGAGCTGGCCGTCCGCGAGATCTGCCGCTTGCGGCCGGGGCTGCCCGGCATCTCGGAGAACATCCGCGTCGTCAGTCTGCTCGGCCGCCTGCTCCAGCACAGCCGCATCTTCTACTTCGGGAACGCCGGCGATCCGGAATACTACATCGGCTCGGCGGACTGGCGGCCGCGCAACCTGCTGCGCCGCGTCGAGGTCGTCACACCGGTGGACGATCCCGAACACCGCGCCGCGCTGGACCGCATGCTCACGACCGTCCTCGAGCACCCCGAGGCCTGGGAGCTGCGCGCCGACGGCGCCTACGTGCGCGGGAACGAGGTGATCGGCGGGATCGGCACGGCTGGCGCGATCCCGTTCGACCCGCCGGTCGGAGCGGGCGCCGGCCCGCGTCATCCGCCGAGGGACTGGAACCATCGGCCTCCTCAGGGTTAGATTCCGGTTCCCCGGCCCGGCTCGGCTCCGCGCTGCGCGGCAGCCGGCCGGGTCCTCTGGTTTCCCGGGCGCGCTGGCCCACCGGCCCGTGGATCCATTCTCTTTCCCACTTGGAGTCGGGCATGCTGGAACAGATCAAGGCGCGGCTCTCCGAAGAGCTGGAGCGCCTCGGCCATGAGCTCAACGTCGTCCTGCCGGCCGTCATCCGGAAAGCGGTGGAGCTGGGAGACCTCAGCGAGAACGCCGAGTACCAGTCCGCGCTGGATCGGCAACGTTTCGTCCAGGCCCGCATCCACCAGATCACGCAGCGCATGAGCGAGCTCTCGCGGATCGATGTGAAGCACCTCCCGGTGGACCGGGTCGGCTTCGGATCCCGCGTCCGGCTGAAGGACCTCGCCACGGGCGAAGAGGTCGAATACACCCTCGTGACTGGCGACTTCATCGACCTCGACGCCGGCCACATCTCCATGGCGTCGCCGCTCGGCCAGGCGTTGCTCGGCCGTGCCGTCGGCGACGAAGTCCCCGTGCGTCTGCCGGCCGGCGAGCGGCGGTTCGCGGTGCTGGAGCTCGTCACCCTCCACGACATGGTCTCCTAGACGCCGCGACCACGCCTCACTCCTCCACGATCAGGACCGCCTCCATCGTGGGGTGCAGCGCACACCCGTAGCGGTGCACGCCCGGCGCGGCGGGCACCAGCCGCCACTCGGCAGCCGTGCCGATGATGCCGGAATCCCACGCCCCTGCGCCGTCCGTCGCCGTGTGCGGGACCAGGTCGCGGTTGAGCCACGCCACCGTGTCGCCCACCTCCACCCGCAGGGTGTCCGGACGGAACACGAACCGCTCGGTCTCGACGACGTGCAGCTCCGGCGCGCGGGCCTGGCCTGCCCGGCAACCCGCCGCGATGCCGCCGACAAGGACCACCGTCGCCGCGAACACGGGCAGGCCCGGCGCACCGAGGCGCACGGGCCGCCCGGTCGGTCCGCGTCGTCGCTTCATGCCCCGGCAGCCAGCGAACGCCGGATCGACTGCGCGTGCTCCAGGTGCGCCTGGATCGCCGGACGCACGTCCACCAGCATCTGCTTCAGCTCGGCGTTCTTCGCGTTCGGGATCAGCGTTTCGTCGATCGCCTGGAGCACCGCGCGGTGGTACGCGACCTCGTTGTCGATGTACACGCGGTCGAACTCCGCGCCGGACTTGGTCTGCAGCGTGTCGCGCATCTGCGCCGCCTGCTGCTCCAGGGAGCGGCTCACATCGTTCTCCCGCGGCGTGACACCCAGGCGTGTGACCAGCTCGGTCGCGCCGTTGTTCAGGGCCGTGCGGTCCCGGATCATCGTCTCGGCGAACGCCTTCACCTGCGGGTTCGTCGCCCGCTCCCGCGCGATCTCGCCGTAACGGCTGTCGATCGTGTTCGCCGCGGCGACGATGGCCGCGATGTCGGCGTCGTCGAGCTGCGGGGCGGTCGCCGCATCCGTCGGCCGGGGCTGTACCTCGGAAGCCGGCTTGCCCTGCTGCTGGCTGGCGGCGCGAGCGGCCCGCGGCCACGACGTCGGGCAGCCTGCGCGAGCGGGCGGAGCACGCGGCGGCGGTGCTCACGGAGCTGGGGGGCTCGCGGAGGTGCAGGAAGGCGACGACGGCGGGCTCCGTTTGCGGGGCTACGGCTGTCCGCTGGGGGCGCTGGCGGCGGCCCATCCAGCCGCCTGCAGCCTCGCCGAGGCGCTGGTGGCGGAGCTCGTCGGCGCGCCCGTGGTCGAGGAGTGCGAGCGCGGCGAGCGGCCGCGCTGCGGGTTCCGGGTCGTCGCTCCCTCCTGATCCTTCGGCTCGGGATCTGCGCGCGTCCAGCGCCCGCCGCGCTGGCCGCGCAACGTCCGAGGCGAGAGTGAGCCGGAGCTCGAGACGCGCAGGGGCCGGGCTTGCCGACCCGGCCCCTGCGGGATCGGCACGGATTATTCGGCGCCGGCAGCCTGGAGCGTCGCCGCGATGCCGTCCCGGTACGGCGTCGCCTCCAGCCCGAACGCCTCCCTCACCCTGCTGCTGTCGAAGCGGTAGTCGCACTCGAACTGGTACATCATCTCGTCGTTCTCGCGCAGCACCGGGTTGAAGACGCCCATCACGCGAAGCAGCCAGCGCGGCGCGACCTGCAGGCGATACGGCCGGCCGGCCAGCTCGCAGGCCAGACGAACGAAGCCTTCGCCCGTCAGCGGCTCGGGGCTCGTTGGCGCATGCCAGGTCTCCCCGTACGCGTCGACAGACTGCCCCAACACGGCCAGCGCGCGGCCGACGTCCGGTGTGTAGGTGAACGTGTGCACCGCCTTCGGGTTGCCGATCCACTGCGGCGTCTTCCCGGCCTCCAGCCGTTGGAAGACGACGTAGTCGGTGACGCTGGTGTGCGCGCCCGGGCCGTAGAAGTCGGCGCTGCGCACGATCATCGCCTGGAGCTCACCCGCGCGCATCTCGTCGAGGAGCATCGTCGCGATCTCCGCACGCACCTCGCCCTTCCGGCTGCACGGGTTGAACGGCGCGTCCTCCGTCATGACGCCGTCGACCCGCCCGTACGCATAAACGTTGTCGAGGAACACCAGGCGCGTGCCATGACGCTTACACGCGTCGATGACGTTGCGCATGATGCGCGGCCACTGCTCGCGCCACACCTCCGTATCGTACTTCAAGCCCACGACGAGGTACGCGACGTCGCTGCCGGCGACGGCCCGGTCCGTCGCAGCGGCGTCCAGCAGATCGGCGGCATGCGTCTCGTCCGTTGGGTGGACCGGGCGTGGCGACCGGCTGACCAGGCGGATCTGGTCGGTGAAGGCGCGGAGCGCGCGTGCGAGCTCGCGGCCAATGACGCCGCCCGCGCCGAGGATGGTCTGCATGGGTGTTCGTAAGCGTGGTCACAAGGAACGTGGATGCTCGGGCGCCGAGACGCCCCCTGAGCGGCTGTGTCGGTCACGGTACCCCCGTTGAGGTCGTTTGTGCGGGAGCGGACCGCCAGCGATGCCCGCCAGGCGTCGCCACGGTGTGACGTGGCAGTGGCAGCCCTGCCGACGGCGCGGCGCTCGGTTCTTGACGCCCTGTCCGCGAGCTACTAGGGAGATAGTAGAAAGGCCCGGCGATGACGCCGAGCCCGCGGACACCCGAGAGTCGCCCGGCGTGCGGCGACGGCGAGGGCTCCGGCATAACACGCGGAACCAGAGGCTGCGATGAACCGGAAGCGCACGGTGTCGTGGGGCGTATGGCTCGCCGCTTTCTCCCTGACGGGCTGCGGCGCTGACGAGTGCGTTGGGGACCACGCGCCAACCGAACACCTGCTGGCGCGGGAGCCTGGTCGCCGTTGTCCGCCCGGGGGCGAGCGAGCCGGCGTGGCTGGGCGAGCCGCTGGCCGCGCCGCCCCGGATGGTCTCGCTGTCGCGTCTCCGCGAGTAGGCTCTGCGGGGCGAGATCCCGGTCGAGCTCCGCAACAACGTCCTGCTCGCCGTCGGCCCGGGCGGCGATCTCTGGCTCCGGCTCGGGCCGGGCGAGGATGGCCGCAGCGTGATCGCGGTGCTGGACGCCGCGACGGGCCAGCAGTTGCAGAGGCTCGTGTTGATGCTCGGCTCGCCCGCGGGCCCGTTCGCGGTCGATGTCGAGCGCGGCGCGCTCTACGTCGCGCTGCAGGACGAAGCCGCGCTGCTGCGCGCAGAGCTGCCGTGGGCGCGAGGAGGGCCACGCCAGTCGTGACTCACCTGCCACATCGGGGGCGGCTCCTGCGGAGTTGTGACGCGGCGATTCCGCTCACCCGCCTCGCGCCAGCCGCACCGCGATCGCGACCAGGATGATCCCGATCACCGCGTTGATGCGCGCGAGCAGCGCGGCCCTGCGCCGCAGCCGGATCGCCTCGGGCGTGCCGGGTCGGACGCGCGTAGAGAGCGGGCCGACGACGAAGTCGTGCACCACGCTGAGCAGCACCATGGCCAGGACGGTGCCCAGCTTCGCTGCGAGCGTGTGGCCGTACTGCGTCGCCCAGAACGCGCCGTCGGTGAGCAGCTCCCAGCGGAGCATGCCACGGAAGTAGAGGTTGCCGACGCCGGTCAGGATCAGGATGGCGATGGCGATCCAGCCGACGAGTCGGAACTGCGTGCCGATCTTGCCGAACAGCTCCGCGCGCAGCGCAGGCGGCTCGACCTTGCGGAGCACGGGCGCGCCGACGGCGGCGAGGAAGAACATGCCGCCGAGCCAGAGAAAGGCGGCCAGCACGTGCAGCGTGACGTTCAGGTAGTACAGCGACACTGTTTCTCCGTTCTGGCCTCAGAACCGCTCCCCTTTCGCTTCCCGGATCTGGCTGCCGACGGCGCGGATCCGCGTCCACATGGTCCAGAAGTAGAGGAAGATGCCGACCACTTGCCCGGCGCCGCCGAGGACGACGATCCACGCCAGCCACGTCTCGCCGCCGCGCCACGCGCGTGCCAGCTCGGCGAGGAACCGGGCGGCGGTCGCGACCGTCAGGATCCAGTACGCGATGGCGATGCGTTCAGGCCGATAGCGCGTGTCACCCTTGGGCGCCCGGGGGAACAGCCACAACGCAACGCCCAGGATCAGGAAGATCACGAAGCCGACCAGCACGGCGTGCGTGTGGGCGGAAACGACGTAGCGGTTGGGCCATACCCCGAACAGCTCGCGGCGGACCAGCGCGTAAAGGCCAGTCAGGAGCCCGGCCACCAGGAAGCCGATCCCCGTCTTGATGTAGCGCCGAACCATCGTGTGCATGGCCGTGTCTCCGTCGGCTCGCCCCGTGCACCGCTCCACGACCGACCGCTCACGCCGCAAACGGCCGCGCCGCGGAAAGATGGCTCGAGCCGCCGGAGCGATCCATCGGGCAGCGCACGTGGCCGGCTGTGCGGGGATCCCCTACACGCGGCGTCGGGCGACACCCTACGGCGGGATCCGTCTGTCAGCACGGACCCGGTGGGAGAATCCTCCCGACTCCCGGCGCAGGATCATCCGTTCTCCGACATCCACGCGTGCGGCGCGTACGTTAGATTCATCACCGGCAGCCGGCAGCGCCGATGCCACAATGCGGGGAGGAGTTCGACATGACGCCACGACGCCATCCGATCCGTGACCTCCTGGTCGGCGGCCTCGCCTTCGTCGTGCTCCCGGCGGCAGCCGCGGGCGCGCAGGAGAGGCCCCTGCCGTTCCGGCCGGGCGAGGAGCTGATCTACAGCAGCAAGCTCGGCCGCCTGGGCGGATCGGGCAAGGGCGTGATGCGCGTGGAGACGGATACCGTCCGGTCCGCCGAGACGTACCTGCTGTCGTTCGACTTCGCGACCAAGGTCGGGCCGTTCCGGGTGGAGGCGAGGAGCCGGTCCTGGGTGGACCCGGAGCGTATGGCCGCGCTGCGGTTCCACAAGCACGAGCGGCACCCGTTCTCGTCCAAGAGCGAAGAAGTCGAGCTGTATCCCGGCGAACGGCGCTGGCGGTCCGCGCAAGGGCGCGAGGGGGTCAGCGAGACGGACGCGCCGCTGGACGAGCTGTCCTTCCTATACTACGTCCGCACACTCGAGCTGGAGGACGGTGCCACCTACGTCGTCGAGCGGCACTTCGACCCCGAGCGGAACCCCGTGCACATCAAGGTGCTGCGGCGGGAGCGCGTGGTGGTCCCCGCCGGCGCCTTCGACGTGGTCGTCGTCGAGATGCGCGTCCGGGACAAGGACCACTTCAACGGCGATGGCTCGTTCCGCATGTACCTGACGGATGACGAGCATCGCTACCCCGTCCGCCTGGAAACCTCGGCTTCCATTGCCGGGAGGGCGATCCTCGAACTCGAGGCGGCCGTCCCGGCCCGACCCGCCTCACTGGCGCGTGGGGTGAGCGACGCGCGGTGACCGAAGCGGCCGGCGAACTCGCCGGTCGCGATCCCATCCTGCCCGCTGCTCGCCCTGTAAGGAGTTGCCGGACAGGCCTTCCTCCTTCCCTCACCGGAATTTCCTCCGCCACCCGACAGCGCCCGGCCCTCCCGGTGGCCAACTTGATCCGCGCAGTCAAGAAGTGACTGCAACGGTTCGAAAATGATGACGGGGGATCCCGTGAGAACGAGGGAGGATCCGATGACCACGCTGCGACGCTTGAGCGCTCTCGCACTGCTGGTTCTGCCGGCGCCGGTACTCGCCGTCCAGGGCGTGATCGAGCCGGGGCCGTCGTCGCCGGCCAACGGCCGCGCGGCCCTGGTGATCCAGCCCGAGAGCCGGCTGTGGTTCGAGGGGACGTCCACGGTGCGGGATTTCCGCTGCGAGGCGACGCGGATGGACGGTGCGGTGGAGGTCGATGCGGCCAAGCCGAGCATCGCGGTCGCGGACCTCCAGGGGTCGGTACGCAGCGTCCGTCTCGACATCGCCGTGGCGGATCTCGACTGCCGCAACGGCACGATGAACGACCACATGCGGAAGGCGCTGAAGGCCGACCAGAACCCGGGCATCGCCTACCGCATGACGAATTACCAGCTCCAGGTCCAGGGCAACGGCGAGGGGCTGGCCAAGCTCGAAGGTGACCTCACGATCGCCGGCACGACCAAGCCGGTCACCCTCGACGTCGTCGTGACGCCCGGTGCGGACGGGACGCTGAAGGTGCAGGGGAGCAAGGAGATCGTCATGACGGACTTCGGCGTCAATCCGCCCAAGCTCATGATGGGGACGTTGAAGGTGAATCCGCGCGTGGTGGTGCACTTCGACGTTGTGCTGAAGCAGTAGGACCGATGCCGGCGGCCCGGAGGGTCCGGGGCGGCCGGCGATGACGTGGACTGACGGGCCTCACGACCCGAGAACGAGGACGCCGTAGAGAGAGGAGATAGACCATGAGAGCCGGGACCACGATCCTTACAGGCGCCTTCATGGCGCTGCTGGCGGCACCGGTGGCTGCCGCCCAGGGCAGCAACGGCAGCGGGCCGAGCGCGCCAGCGGACACGGCTTCGGCGAAGGCGGCGGGCGCCGTGCTGGCGCCGCCCATCGCGATCCAGCACATCCGCCCTGCCGACCAGCGGGGAATCAACGTGTTCGAGCCGCCCAAGGACGACGCGACGCCGTACGCCGGGTTCCGGATCGACTTCGGCGGCGCGTTCACCACGCAGTTCCAGTCCATGTCCCATAGCAACCGCGCGGTCCCGAACGTCGTCGACAGCGTGAACGTGAACGAGCTGATCGACATCGGCTGGGGCGTCAACCTGCCCACGGCGAACCTGGTGATGAACGCGCAGCTCGCGCCGGGGATCCGCGTGGCGCTGGAGACGTACCTCTCCTCGCGGCACCACCAGGAGGCGTGGGTCAAGGGCGGATACCTGCAGGTCGATGCGTCACCGATCGACCACTGGGCGCTGAACAAGCTGTTCGAGGTGCTGACGGTGAAGGTCGGCATGTTCGACCTGAACTACGGTGACGCGCACTTCCGCCGGAGCGACAACGGCAACGCGCTGTACAACCCGTTCGTCGGCAACCTGATCCTCGACGCGTTCACGTTCGAGCCCGGCGCAGAGATCTACCTCCGCTACAAGGGCTTCCTCGCCATGGGCGGCATCACGACCGGCGTCAACAAGGGTGATGTGACGTATCCTGATGCCCGCTCACCCGGCTTCCTGGCGAAGCTCGGCTTCGACCGGCAGATCAACGACGCGCTGCGGGTGCGCCTGACCGGATCCCTCTATGACATCGACAAGTCGCCCAGCGCCACGCTGTTCTGGGGTGACCGCGCTGGCTCCCGCTACTACATGGTGATGGAGAACGTGCAGGCGAACGTGACCTCGCAGGCGTGGTCCGGGCTGATCAACCCCGCGTTCCGGAACGAGATCCGGGCGATCCAGATCAACCCGTTCGTGAAGTATGGCGGCCTCGAGCTGTTCGGCGTGATCGAGCGCGCGGACGGCCGTGCGTCCACGGAGCCCGAGACCCGGCGCTTCGAGCAGTACGCCGCCGATGTGGTGTACCGGTTCCTGCCGGGCGAGAAGGTGTACGTGGGCGCGCGGTACAACACCGTGGAGGGTGAGCTGCCGATCAGCGGCCAGAACTACGACATCTCCGTGGATCGCTGGCAGTTCGGTGCCGGCTGGTTCGTGACTCCCACGATCCTGCTGAAGGGCGAGTACGCGCGTCAGCGGTACCTCGACTTCCCGGAGACCGACATCCGCCACGGCGGTAAGTTCAGCGGGTTCATCTTCGAGGGCGTGGTCTCGTTCTGAGCCGGCGACGACCCGCGAGGGTCCAAGAGCCGGCGGGTGGCCTTGGGCCGCCCGCCGGCTCTCGGCTCGGAGCCGCGCCTGCTGCGTGGCGGGCTCTCCTCCGCGCGGCGAACCTCGTGCATGGCCCGTCGCGGCGCCTTCGCCGCGCGGGTCGGCGAACCCCTCACAGCAAAGGAGATCGTGCTCGGGCATTGCCCGACACAGATTCCACCGGCGCCCGACACCCCGGCGGCGGCGGTCGCGACAGATTGTGGGGCGAGAAGCGGCTGAAGGGCACCCATACGGAAAGGAGCTGGCCATGCTCACGGTCAGGGACATCATGCAGACGGAAGTGACGACCGCGTCGCCGGACATGACGGTGCGGGAGCTGGCCCGGCTCTGGGAGGAGCGGGGCATCACCGGCACGCCGGTGGTGGACGTGAACGGCAAGGTGCTGGGTGTGGTGTCGGCGTCGGACCTGATCCGGCTGGCGGCCGAGCAGGGGGACGTGTCGGACGAGGTGCGGCAGCACGAGCCGGTGTACCCGCCGGAGGAGGTGGAGGAAGAGGGGGCCGAGGCATCGTGGTACGCCTTCTTCGCGGATGAGGCGCCGCAGCTCTACACCGGGCTGGACGGGATCGTGGAGTCGGTGTTCGAGGAGGTGACGGTGGGCGACATCATGACGCGGGCGATCTTCTCCGTCCGGCCGCACGCGACGATCCAGGAGCTGGCCAAGTTCCTCCTACGTGCAGGAATCCGCCGCGCGCTGGTGATGGAAGGCGGGAAGCTGGCCGGGATCGTGACGGCGACGGATGTGATCCGCGCGGTAGCGGAGGGCAAGGTGACAGTCGAACCCGCTGAGTCCGTGGTCGCGTGAGAGGAGGGCAGGGGCGATGCTCACCGATGTGGAACTGCTCGATCTGTATCGCCAGCTGCGCGAGCGGGACGTCCTGAGCGTCTACCTGGACGCCGAGGAGCGCGATCCGGCGGAGAAGACCGCATGGCGCCGGCGGCTGAACAATCTGGTGGCGGAGGCGCGCGGCGCGGCGGACGGCGCGGCGGGACGGCGTGCGGCGTTCGACGCGGCGGTCGCCCGCGTCATGGAGCGGTTGGACCAGTACACCGGGTTCCTGCCCGGGCGCGGGTGGGCGGCGTTCGCGACGCCGGACCGACTGTGGTACGCGGGGTCGTTGCCTGCGCCGATGCCGGACCTGGTGGCGTGGGATACCGGGATGCGCGTCGCCCCTCTGGTGCGCGGGCTCAAGCAGAACCGTGCGGTGATCGCGCTGTTGCTCGACCGGCAGCGTGCGCGGCTCTTCCGTTACCGTGGGGGCGAGCTGGGCGAGCCCGAGGAGCTGGTGCCCGACGCGCCCGAACCGGACATCGAGGGCACGCGTGGCGCCAAGCGCGCGGCGACGCACACGGGCATGCGCGGAGCGACGGGCACGGACGTGCGGCAGAGCCTTGCGGACGCGGCGGCGGAGCGGNTNGNGCGNCNNGNNNTGNAGCGGGCGGTCGCCTTGGCGGGCGACGACGGCTTCCTGGTCCTGGGCGGCACGCCCGAGATGATCGCTGCTGCGGCCCGGCGGCTGCCGAAGACCATGGCGGGGCGAGTCGCCGAGCGTCCATCGCTGCACCTCGCGGTAACGCCCGCCGAGCTGCAGCCGATCCTAGAAGAGGCGGCGTCGACGCTATCGCGTAAGCAGCAGGAGGAGCTGCTCCGGGACGTGCTGGAAGCGGCGCGCGCCGGCGGGCTGGGCGCGATCGGCCGGGAGCACGTCGAGTACGCGTTGCGTGATGGCGGCGTCGACACGCTGCTCATCTCGCGTCGACTGCGGGAGAGCCAGCCCGAGGTGGTCGAGCGCATCATTCGCGCTGCACTGGATGCAGGTGTGACACGGGTCGAGGAGCTGGGCGGCGAAGGAGCGGACGCGCTGGATGGCGAAGCGGGTGGCGTTGCGGCGCGGCTCCGGTATCGGCCCCGCCCGGCCGAAACGGTGGGGGCGAAATGAGCGCGATGCGAAATACGCCGACGGTCCGGCGGAGTCTCGCGGGCGTGCACCGGGGCGACGTATTCCGTGTCGAGCGCATCCTGTTCGACGAGCTCCGCGCGCTCTGCGACAGGCTGGACCTCCACGAGGGTGATGTGGTGGAGTGTAGGACGGATACGGGCCCGTGGCTGATGCTCGAGACCGCGAGCGGCCGCACCGTCGCGCTGGAGCGCGACTGGGCCCGGTTCATTCAGATCGCCGCAGCCGGCAGCACCAGGAGCTGACGGTCGCGGGACGCTCGAAAGGAGGTCCGGTGTCGCGTTCAGGGCGGCGCCGTCGCTTTGCCGTCGTCGCGCTCGCTGCGCTCGCGGCGTGCGCCGGTGAGGGGCCGGAGGGTTCAGCCAGCGCGGCGGAACGTGGCGCAGACGCCAGCGCGGCCGCGGACGCCCGCCCGGCGTGGGGGGTGGAGTCGGGGATGCCGCCGGTGACGGGCGAAACCGCGGCCGCGGTCCGTTCTCCGGACACGACGTCCGCTGGTCAGGCCGGCGTCGGGACGGACGTGCAGCCGCCGGACCCGGAGGCGATGGAGCCGCTCCTGCCGCCCCGGCCGGAGGCGGCGGAGGCGCGGCGGCTCGCGGTGGAGGGCGAGCGGGTCTTCCGCGCGAAGGGCTGCGCCCGGTGCCACACCGTCGGCGGCGGCGACCGCGACGGCCCCGACCTCGCCGGCGTGAGCGAGCGCCGGAGCTACGCCTGGATCGTCATGATGCTGACCCAGCCCGAGTACATGGTCCAGGCCGATCACACCGCACAGCAGCTCCTGATCGAACACTTCCTCGAAATGCCCAACCTGGAGATCACGGTGGAGGAGGCGCGGGCGGTGTGGGCGTATCTGGAGACGGGCCGGTGATGGCGCGGCGGGCGACGCCGTGGCCGCAAGCCCGCTCGATCAGCACGCCGCAGCGCGCACTCGATTGGTATCAGCCTCGATGCCGTCGATCACGAAGGCCGGGGTGAGTCACCGACCGGAGCGCTGCGTGTGTATGCTCATCAAGCCTGGGGCGGCCGTGGCGTACCGGGTGCGCGACTGCTCTCGTACTCCTTCGCGATCCTCCGCAATTTGCGCGGCGGCCTCACCCCATCGCGGCGCGCGATGGCGAATCTCGCACGCCGCGTGCCTCACACGACCGGCGGCGCGACCAGCACGGAGCAATGCGCGGTCCGGAGCACGCCGACCGAGACACTTCCGAGGATAAGCCGGCTGGCAACGGAGCGGCCGTGGCGGCCGACCGCGACGAGATCGAGGCCGCGGTCGGCGGCGAGGGAGACCAGCGCCTGCGCCGGATCGTCGGCACGGAGGATGGCGGACGACGCAGCGCAGCCCGGGGCGAGGCGCGCCGCCAGTTCGTCGAGGCGCTGGGGCGCGCCTGGCGTATCATCCGTCACGGGTGCGATGTGCACGAGGTGGACGGTGCCCGCGGGGCCGACGATCCGGCAGGCAGCGCGAGCGGCCTCGAGGCTGGGCGGGCTGAAGTCGATGCCCGCGCACGCAGCGCGCGGGAGCCGGTCGGCGGCGCTGTCGACGGCGAGGATCGGCACGGCGGCGCGGGACGCGACGTGACCGAGCACATCGCCGTGCAGGAGTCGTTTGTGCAGCGGCTTGCGGCCCAGCCCCAGAACGATGAGGTCGGCCTCCGCCTCTTCGGCGGCGTGGAGGATGAACCGGCCGGCCGCCTCGATGCCGAGGCGGATGGGCCAGCTCCCGGGCTGCGCGCCCGCCGCCTCGATCTGCGCCTGGACCCGCTCCAGGTGCGCGCGCACCAGGTCGCGCTCCTCGGCGCGGGTCGCGAGAGGGACGGCGCCGCCGGCCCGGTACGCCGGTGGCGGCTCCGCAACGGTGGCGACGGTGACGGCGGCGGATTCGCGCTGGGCCAGGAGGGTCGCCACGCGCGCGGCGCCGAAGCTGCCGTCCGTGCCGTCGAGAGCCAGCAAGATCTTCATGAGTATGTGCTCCTCCCGGATCAATCTTGCTCCCCGACGGAGAGGGAAGCTACGCGGGATCGGCCTCGGGCGACATGCCCTTGGGGCGGCGCAGAGGCGCGGGAAGGCCGGTGGGCTCGGAAGCCGTGCCGGTGCGGCGCCTGTCCGCCTTGGCCTCGGGTCGACCGAGACGCCTTCCTTGCGCCCGCGCCCGGATCGAGACACCGTGCTGCCGGCCATGGCCTATCACCGCAGCACCGAGAGGGACGCGTGACGAACGGTGTCGTTGGGGCGGACATCGCGGAGCTGATCCACGCACGGGATTGGGCGATGCTCCGGCGGGCGCTGGCCGACGTGCCGGCCCCGGAGATCGCGGACCGCCTGACCGAGCTGGACAAGCCGGACCGCGTGCTGCTGTTCCGCGCGCTGGCACGGCCGCAGGCCGCTGCGGCGTTCGCACACCTGGAGCCGCAGTGGCGGCGGACGCTGCTCGAGGACTTGACGGACGACGAGACCCGCGAACTGCTGGCGGGCCTCCCGCCGGACGACCGCACCCAGCTCCTGGAAGAGCTGCCCGGCCAGGTGACGCAGCGGTTGCTCAACCTCCTCTCACCCGAGGACCTCAAGGAGGCGCGCTGGCTCCTGGGGTACCCGGCGGAGAGCGTGGGCAGGCTCATGACGCCGGACTACGTGGCGGTCCGGCCGGAGTGGACGATCGAGCAGGCGCTGGCCCACATCCGGGCGAAAGGCAAGGACAGCGAGACGATCAACGTGGTCTACGTGGTGGACCAGGAGTGGCGGCTGCTGGACGACATCGAGCTCCGGCGCCTGATCCTCGCCGCCCCCGGGACGCGCGTGGAGGAGATCATGGACCACGCGTTCGTCACGGTGCCGGCGCACGCCGATCGCGAGGAAGCCGTCCTGCTCATGTTGCGCTACGACCTGATCGCCTTGCCGGTCGTGGACTCCGACGGCGTACTCCTGGGGATCGTCACGGTGGACGACATTCTCGACGTGGCGGAGGAGGAGGCGACGGAGGACTTCCATCGGGTCGGCTCCGTCGCGCCCCTGAGGACGAGCCTCAAGGAGGCGACGGTCGGCTATCTCTACCGCCGGCGCATCCTGTGGCTGCTCGCACTGGTCGTGGTGAACATCTTCTCGGGTGCGGGCATCGCCGCGTTCAGCGACACGATCGCGGCATCCGTCGCCCTCGTCTTCTTCCTGCCCCTGCTGATCGGCAGCGGAGGCAACGCGGGGGCCCAGTCGGCGACGCTGATGGTCCGGGCGCTGGCCACGGGCGATGTGGGGATGCGGGACTGGCTGCGGATGCTGGGCAAGGAGCTGGCGGTCAGCGGCGCGCTGGGGATCACGATGGCCGTGGCGGCGTCGCTGATCGGGATCGTCCGGGCCCCTGAGGTCACGTGGGTCGTCGCGAGCACGATGTTCGTCATCGTGATCGTCGGCAGCCTGATGGGCATGTCGATGCCGTTCCTGCTGACCCGTCTCGGCTTCGACCCGGCGACGGCGAGTGCGCCGCTGATCACGTCGCTGGCCGACATCGTGGGCGTGATCATCTACTTCTCGATCGCGGCATGGTATCTCGGTGGGTGATGCCTCGCGGACGAGCGACGATGGAGGACGGAACCACGTTCCCGAACCACTTCCTCTGGGGCGCGGCCACGTCCGCGTACCAGATCGAGGGCTCGCCGCTCGCGGACGGCGCGGGCCCGAGCATCTGGCACCTCTTCGCTCACACCCCCGGCCGCATCACGGACGGCGGCACGGGCGACGTCGCGTGCGACCACTACCGGCGCTGGCCCGAGGACGTGCGGCTGATGCGGGAGCTGGGGCTCACCGCCTACCGCTTCGGCATCGCATGGGCGCGGGTGCTGCCGGAAGGGAAGGGCCGGGTCAATCAGCGGGGGCTCGACTTCTACCGCCGGCTGGTGGACGCGCTGCGGGAGAACGACATCGAGCCGTTCGCCACGCTCTACCACTGGGACCTGCCCGCCGCGCTGGATGAGCGCGGCGGGTGGCTGGACCGGGACATCGCCGGCTGGTTCGCCGACTACGCCAGCGTCGTGTTCCGCGCGCTGGACGGCAGCGTACGGTTCTGGGCGACGCTGAACGAGCCGTGGGCCGTCGCGGACGGCGGCTACCTGCGCGGCGTGCTCGCGCCCGGGCACGCGAGCGTCGATGAGGCGCCCGTCGTCGCGCACAACCTGCTGCGCGCCCATGCGATGGCGGTGGAGGCGTACCGCGCCGAGGGGCGCCACCGGATCGGGTTGGTCGTGAACCTCGAGCCGCAGTATCCCGCATCGGACCGGGAGGAGGACATCGCGGCGGCGAACCGGATGGACGCCTACATCAACCGGCAGTACCTCGACCCGGTGTTCCTGGGCCGTTACCCGGACGAGATGGCGGACATCTTCGGCGACGCCTGGCCCGACGTTCCGCCGGGCGACCTCGAGTACATCCGGCAACCCATCGATTTCATCGGCATCAACTACTCCACGCGCCGCATCACCCGGGACGATCCGTCCGCGCCGCCGCCGCGCATCGCCGGCGTGCGCCAGCCGGGCGCGGTGTACACCGAGATGGACTGGGAGGTCTACCCGCAGGGGCTGGTGGAGATCCTGCGGCAGGTGCGCGAGCGCTACGGCGATGTGCCGATCTACATCACCGCGAACGGCGCAGCGTTCGCCGACCCGCCCGTGGCGCCGGAGTCCGGCGTGTACGACCCGCAGCGCATCGCCTACCTTCGCGATCACCTGCTCGCCGTGCACCAGGCGATCCGTGAGGGCGTGGACGTGCGCGGCTACTTCGTCTGGTCGCTGCTGGACGACTTCGAGTGGGCGCACGGCTACTCGAAGCGCTTCGGCATCGTGCACGTGGACTTCGAGACGCAGAAGCGCACGCCCAAGGCGAGCGCGCGCTTCTACTCGGAGGTCATCCGCAGCAACGGCGAGGCGCTGTTCGAGGAATGACGCGAGGGACGAGGTTGGAGTCGGGTTGCCGCTGAGCCCCGCACGCTCCAGGCCCGGCACGATCTCCGGCGCCCCGCGCATCAACCGCCACACCAGCCCTGAGCGGCCGTTCTCGATCAGGGCGAGGACCGGGCGCAGCGGCCGTAAGAGGTGCTCGCCGCAGCGGTCGCGCATCGTCTGGAGCGCCGGGATCGCGACGTCGGGCGCGAACGGCGCCGGGCCGCCTGCGGGGGGCGGCACGATCGCGCCGGCCTGTGTGTCAACGTTTTCGGAAACCGTTTGCGGCCGGGGGCACGGGTCGTTGAGACCCGGTCGGGGAAACACGCACGGCACGGCGCACGCGGCAAACCGGGATGGCGACGGCCCGGACCGTGCAGCAGGGCGCACGGGCCGTCCGAGAGCGCAGGCGTCGTCTCGTGGGGCGGGAGCAGGCCGCCCTGCGCGCCGCGCCGCCTCCGGAGCAGCGCCCCCCGCGACCCCTGTCGGGAGCCCGCCATGGCCACCCTCTTCGCCGTCACCGACCTCGGCCTTCGGTGCCTCGCGGAACGCGACGGCGCCCTCGAGTCCCGCCTCCTCCTCGAGGACCGGCGGCTCCAGTGCGTCGCCGTCCATCCACGCGAGCCGGGCCGGATCTTCGCCGGCTCCCGGGGACGCGGCGTCTGGAGGAGCGACGACGGCGGGGCCTCCTGGAGCGGCGCCGATCTCCCCGCCCGCGACGTCTTCTCCCTCGCCGTCAGTCCAGCCGACGGCGCGGTCTACGCCGGCACCCAGCCGAGCATGGTCTTCCGGAGCGACGACGGCGGATCGAGCTGGCGGGAGCTGGATGCGCTGCGTCGGCTCCCCTCGGCGTCCACGTGGAGCTTCCCGCCGCAGCCGTGGACCTCCCATGTGCGCTGGATCGCGCCGAATCCGCACGACGCGGGCCTGCTGCTCGCCGGCATCGAGCTGGGCGGCCTGATGCGCAGCACGGACCGCGGCGAGACGTGGGAGGACCACCGTCCCGGCGCGCAGCGGGACGTGCACGCGCTCGCGTGGCACCCCGTCCACACGGAACGCGCGTACGAGGCAGGCGGCGGCGGCGCCGCATGGAGCTTCGACGGGGGCGAGACGTGGCGGCCCGCGGACGAGGGGCGCGACCGCCACTACACGTGGGCGCTCGCCGTCGACCCCGATGACCCGGACGTCTGGTACATCTCCGCGAGCACCGCCCCGGGCGCCGCGCACGGCCGGGGTCACGCAGAGGCGCACATCTACCGCTGGCGGGGCGAGGGGCCGTGGGAACGGCTCGAAGGCGGGCTGCCTCAGCCGCTGGACAGCATGCCGTACGCGCTACTCGCCATGCGTGGGCTGCTGGTCGCCGGGCTGGCGGACGAGCGGATCTACGCGAGCCGCGACCGGGGCGACACGTGGACGCGGCTCGACGTGCGCGGCGCGGCGCCGCGTCGGATCCTTGCGCTCGCGGCCGCGCCGGAGAGCGGCGACGGCGGGGCGTGACGCGCCGGGTGCTCGACCACGGCCCACCGGTCCAGCGACGGCCCTCTCGACGCGACCGCGTGTACGTCTCCCGCCAGCGACCGTCTCCCGGGCCGACGTGACCGTCCCCACCCCGGGGAGGTTTCTCCGTGGCGAAACCCGGATGGCGGTGCACCCGTAGGTGGCATCCGTCGCACCCGGGCGCAGGCCGGTGCCGGGTCGGCGCCGCGCCGGCGGACGGAGCGACGCCGCGGCTGTTTGCACGTCGGGGAGCGGGCTGGCGGGCCGGTAAGGCCGTCCGCCGGCGGGGCGATGTGGTCCACATGGTGCTCTCATGCGCCCTCTGGCCCGTGCCCGTCCGTAGGGAAGGCGCTTCTCCTGATTTGGAACTTTCAATAGATTCTGAAAGTAACGTACGACTCGGCGCATCGTCTCTCCCCTAACGCACCCGCTCAGGAGGGGTCGTCGTGGAGCAGCCCACGGAGCACATCATCGAACGGATGGGCCTGAAGTTCGAGCAGGACGGCCTGCCGCGCGCCGCGGGGCTGATCCTCGGACGGCTCCTGCTCGCTGCGGAACCGCTCTCGCTGGACGACCTGGCCGCCGATCTCGGGATCAGCAAGGCGAGCGCGAGCACGAACGCGCGCCTGCTGGAGCGTCTCGGCGCGGCAGAGCGGGCCGTGGTGCCGGGGGATCGGCGGGACTACTACTACGTCCACGAAGAGCTGCACAACCGGATCCTGGAAGAACGCCTCCGGCAGATCGGGGAGCTGCGCGACCTGCTGCTGGCCGCGTTGCAGACGCCGGCCGCACAGGACGTGCGCGTGCGCGCGCGCCTCGATGGCCTCGCCTCGTTGTTCGGGCATCTGTACCGGTCGCTGGGCGAGGCGGCGGAGGCGTGGCGAGAGGAGAGAGGGCTGAACGTGCCGGCCGGGCAGGGTGCCGGCCGGGAAGGAGCCTGAAGCGATGAGGAACATGCGGATGCGGCTGCTCGCCGTCGTCCTTCTGGCCCCGCTGGTTCCGGCGGGGCTCGCCGCGCAGGAGCCGCCGGCTGAGGCCGGGGCCGCGCGGATCCAGTTGAGCTTGCAGGACGCGCTTTCGCGCGCCCTGGAGCAGAGCGAGGAGGTGCGCCTGGCGAAGGCGCAGGTGGATGCGGCGCGGGCGCAGGCGCGGAGTGCGCGGTCTGCGGCGCTGCCGCAGGTCAACGCCCAGTTCGGATACACGCGTACGCTGCGTTCGGTCTTCCAGAACGTGGGCGGCTTCACCCTGCCGGACAGCCTGCGTTTCGAGCCGGATCCCACGCTGCCGCTGGAGGAGCGCGTCAAGTACCTCGAGGACAAGACGCCGAACGCCGCGCTCGGTGCGCTGGGCGGGTTGTTCAGGAACCTGCCGTTCGGCAACGAGCACACCTGGGTCGCGGGTCTGAGCGTGTCGCAGCCGCTGTTCACCGGCGGGCGCATCAGCTCGGCCATCAGCGCGGCCGAAGCGGCGGCGGACGCGGCCAGCGCGGCGCTGGAGGAGGCGCGGGCGGAGATTGCGCTGGACGTGAAGCGCGCGTACTACGACGCGCTCCTGGCCAGCCGCAGCGTGGAGATCGTGGAGATGAGCACGGAGCTGGCGCGTGAGCACCTGGAGCAGGTGCGGCTCCGGCTCTCGGCGGGCCGGGCCTCCGAGCTGGAGGCGCTCCGCGCGGAGGTCGAGCTGGAGAACCTGATGCCGCAGCTCGTGCAGGCGCGGAACCAGCGCGACGTCGCGATGCTCAACCTCAAGCGCCTGATCAACCTGCCGGTGGACGCGGAGATCGAGCTGACGACGGAGCTGGACGCGCAGACGTCGACGGGGACGGACCTCGTCGCCATCAAACTCCCGGAGCTGGACGAGGCGGAGGATCTGTTGAACCGGAGGGCGGCGCTGCGCGCGGCGCGCGAGCAGGTCACGATCTCCGAGGAGCAGGTGGACATCGCGCGGGCCGCGTATCTGCCCACCGTCGCGTTGACGGGCAGCCTGATGCGGCAGGCGTTCCCGGCAGGCTCGTTCGGCTTCCCGGCCCGCAATGATTGGCGCGACGACTGGACGGTCGGCTTCGCGGTGCAGTTGCCGCTGTTCCAGGGCTTCAAGCGCGGCGCGGATGTGGACGCTGCGAAGGCGCAGTTGCGGCAGGCGGAGCTCCAGCTCGAGCAGCTCCGTGAGGCGCTGCGCCTCCAGTACCGGCAGGCGAAGAGCGAGCTGGAGCGCGCGCAGGCCCAGGTCGCCGCGGCGAGCCGCACGGTGGAGCAGGCGGAGCGTGTCTACGAGCTCACGGAGCTGCGCTACCGCGAGGGGCTGGCCACGCAGCTCGATGTCTCCAACGCGCGGCTGGCGCTCCAGCAGGCGCGGATCAACCAGGTGCAGGCGTATCACGCGGCGTACACGGCGCTCGCGCAGGCGGAGCGGATGCTCGGCCTGCCGGTGGACCGCACGACGCTGCCGTGACCTCTCGCCGTCCCTCCGGATCGCATCCCTGCCCGGCACGCGGAGCGAGTGGAGGAACGGCGGACCAGGGTGCAGCGCATACCGAAACGCAACCGATCACGGGGTCGACTCATGACGTGGAGGCATAGGCAGGTCTACGGGTTGCTTGCGGCGGGCGTGGTGCTCGCGGGCTGTGCGGGCGGTGGGTCGCAGGCCGCCGGTGCGGGTGCCGAGAACGCCGTCGCCGCCGTCACGCTGGATGCGGCGGACGTCGCGGTCGCGGAACGTGAGAGCGTGGCCGCAGGCGTCGTCGTGACGGGCACGCTGTTGCCGTACCGCCAGGCCGAAGTGCGCGCGCAGGTGCCCGGCGTGCTCGTGTCGGTTCAGGTGGACCGTGGCGATGCGGTCCGCGCGGGGCAGGTCCTCGCCCGCATCGAGGCGGAGGGAATCCGGGGCCAGGCCGCGAGCGCGCAGGCCGGCGTCGCCGCGGCCGAGGCGAACCTCGCCCTTGCGGCGCGCCAGCTCGAGTCCGCCCGCAAGCTCTACGAGGCCGGCGCGATGTCGGAGATCGAGTTCCGTCAGGCGCAGGCCGCGCACGAGGCGGCGCAGGCGCAGCTCGAAGCCGCGCGGGCGCAGGCGGTCGGCGCCGACGAGCAGGCGCGCCGTACGACGGTCGTCGCGCCGTTCGCGGGCGAGGTCAGCAAGCGACACGCGAACGAGGGAGAGGCGGTCAACATCGGGCAGCCGCTGTTCACCGTCGTGGATGCGCGCATCCTCGAGCTGGCCGGCCAGGTCCCGGTGAACCGGGCGGCCGGGCTACGCCCGGGGTTGCCTGTCGAGTTCACGGTGGACGCCATGCCGGGCCGCGTGCTGACCGGCAAGGTCGCGCGGGTCGAACCGACGGCAGACCCGGCGACCGGCCAGGTCGGCGTGTACGTCCAACTGCCGAACCACAACCGTGCACTGGTCGGCGGGCTGTTCGCGACCGGGCGCATCCTGACGGGCGAGCGGCAGGACGGCGTCGTCGTTCCGAGCTCCGCGGTGCGGCGCGACGGGGATCAGCCGTACGTCTGGGCGATCCGCAACGACCGCGCCGTCCGGCAGCCGGTCACCATCGGCGCGGAGGACCTGCGCCGCGGCGTGGTCCAGGTGCTGTCCGGCCTGGAGCCGGGCGAGCGCGTGATCGCCGCGCCCGGGACCATCGAAGAGGGGACGCTGGTGCGCATCGCGGGTGCGTCGCCGGCCGCGGCTTCCCCCGTTCCGCAGGAGCGGTGAGCGATGGCAGCGACGAAAGAGAAGATCCCGGATCGGGACAACGAGCTGCGGCACGACCGGGGCGAGGGCGGTGGCCTGAGCGGCGTCGCCATCAGCCGGCCCGTCTTCACGACCATGATGATGCTGGCGCTGGTCGTGCTCGGGCTGTTCGGCTTCCGGCGACTGCCCATTGACGAGTTCCCGGAGATCGACATCCCGGTCGTCGTGGTCCAGACCACGTACCCGGGTGCGAGCCCGGAGGCGGTGGAGCGCGAGATCACGGAGCCGCTCGAGCGGGCGTTCAACCCGGTCCAGGGAGTGGACCGCATCACGTCCTACTCGCTCGAGGGCGTGAGCATGATCATCATCGAGTTCGATCTCGGCCGGAACCGCGACGCCGCCGCCGCGGACATCCGCGCCAAGATCGACGCGAACCGCCGCCTGCTGCCGCAGGACATCGATCCGCCGGTCGTGCAGACGTTCAACCCGAACGACCAGCCGATCCTCTCGCTGGCGTTGTCCTCGACCACGCTCAGCCCCACCGAGCTCACACGCCTGGCCGATGAGGTCGTGCGTCGTCAGATCGAGGCGGTGAACGGCGTGGGCGAGGCGCGGCTGGCCGGCGGGCTCGAGCGCGAGATCCGCATCTACCTGCGGCCGGCCGACATGCAGGCGCTCGGCGTGTCCGTCGCCGAGATCATCGGCGCGCTCCAGCGCCAGAACCTGGACGTGCCGGCGGGCCGCGTCGAGCGCGGCACGGGCGAACAGCTCGTGCGTGTGACGGGGCGGATCACCGACCCGGCCATGTTCGCGGACATCATCGTCGCGACACGCAACGGCGCACCCGTCCGCCTCGGTCAGGTCGCGGACGTCGAGGACGGCGCGGCGGAAGAGCGCTCGCTGGCGTTCGTGGACCATACGCGCGCCATCGCGATCGACGTGCTCAAGGTCAGCGGCGCGAACACGGTGCAGGTCGCCGAGGATGTCAAGGAGTTGATCGCCAAGCTCGGGCCCACCCTGCCTGAGGGCACGCAGCTCTCCATCGTGCGAGACAACTCGGAGTACATCCGCCACATGGTGGACGACGTGATCTTCGAGTTGATCCTGGGCGCGATCCTGACCGTGCTCGTCGTCATGATCTTCCTGAACGACTGGAAGGCGACGGTCATCACGTCGTTCGCGCTGCCGATCTCCGTGATCGCGTCGTTCATCCTCATGTACGCGCTCGGCTTCACCCTGAACATGCTGACGCTGCTGGGGCTGTCGCTCTCGATCGGCATCCTGGTGGACGACGCGATCGTGGTGATCGAGAACATCGTGCGGCACCGGGAGATGGGCGAGAGCGCGTTCGTCGCCGCCCGGCGGGGTACGCGTGAGATCTTCCTCGCCGTCATGGCGACGACGCTGAGCATCGTCGCGGTGTTCGTGCCGGTCGCGTTCATGGGCGGGATCGTCGGCCGGTTCTTCTACCAGTTCGGCATGACGGTCGCCTTCGCCGTGCTGGTCTCGCTGTTCGTCTCGTTCACCCTGACGCCGATGCTGTCGGCGCACTGGGGCGTGGAGCCGCACAAGGAGGGGCGCGGCTTGCTCGCGCGCCTGACCCGGCCGATCACGGCGTTCAACGCGTGGTTCGATGCGCAGGCGGACCGCTACCGTGGCGTCATCGCCTGGGCACTGGGCCACCGCAAGACGACGCTGGCCATGGCGGCGGCGGCGTTCTTCGGCGCGTTCCTGCTGTTCCCCTTCATTGGCGGCGGCTTCATGCCAGACATGGACAGCAGCCAGTTCGCGGTCACGTTCGAGACCCCGGAGGGCTCGTCCATCGACTACACGCGCCGCAAGGCCAACGAGATCATCGCGGCGCTACGCGAGCTCGATGGCGTGGACTACACGTACACGACCATCGGCGCCGGGGCCATGGGTACGGTCAACGCCGGCGAGGTCTACGTGAAGCTCAAGCCCCGGCGGGAGCGTTCACTGAGCCAGGACGAGCTGATGGTGGCCGCGCGCGAGCGGCTCGCTTCGATCTACGGCGTCACGACCGCCGTCCTCGACGCCGGCGGATTCGGGGGGCCCCAGCGGCCGATCCAGGTTCTCGTGCGCGGGCCGGACGTGAACCGCCTCCAGGAGCTCGCCGACCAGGTCGCCGCGGCCATGAAGGCGATCCCGGGCGTCATCGACGTGAAGAGCTCCATGGGCGAGCCGAAGCCCGAGTACCGCATCGAGGTGAACCGGGATCTGGCCAACGAGCTGGGGCTCGACGTGGGCCAGATCTCGGCCACGGTGCGCCCGCTGCTGGCGGGCCAGGTGGCCACGACATGGGAGGATCCGACGGGCGAGGAGCGCGACGTCGTCATCCAGCTCGCGGCGGACCAGCGCGCCTCGCTCGAGGACCTGCTCACGCTCCCCATTGCCACGGCCCGGCGCACGGAGAGCGGTGCGGCGATCACCGTGCCGCTCGGGCAAGTGGCGCGCGTCGTGCCGAGTTCGGCGCCCGCGCAGATCGACCGGCAGGACCTCCAGCGCGTCGTGACGGTCGGCGCCTCCACGGTGCCGGAGCTGTCGGTCTCGGAGGCCTCCGCACAGATCGCCCGTGCGATCCAGCAGCTGGACGTCCCGCCGGGGTACAGCATCACGTTCGGCGGCGAGACGGAGCAGTTGCAGGAGACGGTCGGCTACGTGATCGAAGCGCTGCTGCTCGCCGTGATCCTGATCTTCCTGATCCTGGCGAGCCAGTTCGAGAGCTTCACGCAGCCGTTCGCGATCATGCTGTCGCTGCCTCTCTCGCTGGTCGGCGTGTTGCTGGCGCTGCTGATCACGGACGACACCATGAACATGATGTCCATGATCGGCGTCATCATGCTCATGGGTCTGGTGACCAAGAACGCGATCCTGCTGGTGGACAACGCGAACCAGCGGCGCAGGGAAGGGACGGACCGCTGGACCGCGCTGGTCGAAGCGGGACGCGTCCGTCTACGGCCCATCATGATGACGACCATTGCGATGATCTGCGGCATGCTGCCCATCGCGCTGGGAATGGGTGAGGGCGGTGGCTTCCGCGCCCCCATGGCGCGGGCGGTGATCGGCGGACTGATCACCTCCACGCTGTTGACGCTGGTCGTCGTCCCGGTCGCCTATACGTACTTCGACGACTTCGGCGCGTGGGTGCGGCGGCGCGTGCTGCGTCGGGCGCCGCAGGGGGTGCCCGCGCTGGAGCCGGAGCGGGTGCGCGCCGGCCGTGGGGTGGAGCCGGTGCATGGAGGTGCGGAAGCGCTGACCTGAGCCCTCGCCCAGCGGTCGCTCCGTGCCGAGCCCCGGCCCCGCCTCGGGCGCCGGGGCTCGACGCGTTCTGGCGTGGTTCTGGCACGCGGCCTGGATGCGGGGGAGACCGGCGGGCACATCGCGGACGCCGCCCCGACCCCGAAGGTTGCTGCAGGACCGAGCCGCGGACGATGAGCGATCAGAAGGGATCCGACCGGCCACCCCAGCCACCGGACATCCGGCGCCGTCTGTGCTTCGAGCGGTTCCACCTCGTGGGCCTGCTCGTCCTCGTGGCCGTCCCGGTCCTCGCGCTGCTCGGCGTCTTCGGCGAGCGCTGGGGGCGGGTCCAGGCCCGCGCCGGCGCGCTCGAGCTCCGCGTGCTCTACCCCGAACGCTACCGTTACCGGCAGATCAGCAGCGTCGAGGTCCTGGTCACCAACACATCCGGCCGCCGGATCGACACGCTCACCGTCGCGTTCGACACCGCGTACATCAGCCGCTTCTCGAACATCATGATCAGTCCGCCGCCCGTGCGGGGGTACGAGGTCGACCTGCTCGACGTCGAACCGGGCGGGACACGGCTCGTCGTCGCGGAGATCCAGGGATTCCGCTACTGGCGGCACCGAGGCCAGGTCACGGCAGCGGCCGGCACGGACACCGTCCGCGTCGACCTCGAAACCCTCGTATTCCCGTGAGGCACCATGGAAACGGTCATCCGCGTAGCGTTCGTCTATGTGTTCGTGCTGTTCGCGCTACGGGTGGTCGGGAAGCGTGAGTTCGGCCAGCTCACACCGTTCGACCTGGTCACGTTGCTGCTCATCCCCGACCTCGTGACCCAGGCGCTGCTGTGGGAGGACTACTCGATGACCAACGCGGTCATCGCGTTGTGCACCCTCTTCACGTTGGTGTTCATGACGTCGGTGCTGACGCACCTGAGCCGCCGCTCACAGGAGATCATTGAAGGGACTCCCACCGTGCTCGTGCACGACGGCCGGTTCATCGAGCGGAACATGAACCAGCAGCGGGTCCCGCCCGAAGAGGTCTACGCCGAGCTCCGCAAGGCCGGGCTCGAGCGGTTGGACGAGGCGTTGTGGGTGATCCTGGAGACGGACGGGAGGATCAGCGTCGTTCCGAAGCGGGACCAGGACGGAGGCGCGGCGACGCCGGAGGAGCGAGGCGAGGATCGGGCGGCGTGAGCCGGCGGGACATCGCCGGCTTCGATCGCCGGCACGGGTTGAGCGACCCCGGCCGCCTCGCGGCCCGAGCCCTGCCTGTGGACCTGTTCAGCGATCGAGCAGCCCACCGGGCTCAACCACACGGGCCCAGAGCGCGTACACGTTGGGTGGCTCCCAGCCGACCTGCGAGCGATGGGCCTGACGGCAGCGATAGTCCAGCCCCTGGAAGCGCACTTCATCACCGACCTTGTAGTCGATGCCCGGCGCCCATTCCGTGAGACCGGGCGAAAGAGCCTCCAGGCGCTCGCGGATGAATTCGGCGTTGATCCTCAGCAGCCAGTAGGCCGCGGCGTTCACGGCGCCGCTGCCGGTCTGGTGCCCGCTCTCCAGCTCCGCGACGAAGGCGTCGAGCCGCGCGATTGCTGTTGCGATGTCATCCACGCCGAGCGCCGTACTGGCCTGCTGGAGGAGCGCGGCCAGCGAAGGACACGTTCCGGACGCGACCCACCCGAGCGAGCAGCTCTCGCCTAGTAGCCCCTGGATACGCCTCAGGAGCGCCGGGGGAGTGAGGTCGCTCGGGAACGGTTCGACGCCCACTGTCCTTCCGGGCACGCTGTTCTCGGTTAGCGGATCGGATGGCGCGACGACGGGCAAGGTGTCCGCGGCCCCGAGCGGCGGCGGCAGGGTGTAGCCACGCACCCAATAGGTTACGATCGTGGGCAACCCGATTGCGCGGAAGCCGAGTGGTGGGCTGGTGTCGCCGGGCTGCATTTCGTCGCCCAGTACCGTCCATTCGGCGATGGAACGTCCGCGATACTCCGTGAAAGTCGCCCAATCCTCCTTTGGATCTGGGTGCGTCATCGCCACCACGGGGGCGGGGGCATCCACCGTATAATGGAAGAGGGGTTCCCCACTCTGTGGTTGGCTCCGTAGCACGTATTGCACGCTGATCGTGTCACCGTGGCGGGTAACTGGGCCGACGAGGACGTCGATTGAGATATTGGTACCCGGTGTGCCCTGGGCGCTCAAGCGAGCGGGGAGCGCGAGCAGCATCAGGACCATGACGTGTCTCATGGCACCGCTCCTATTAGAAGCGCAGATGATAGTGCGGTTGGGACGTATTCGTCTCGTCGTAGACGGAGCCGCCCAGTAGCTCCCAGGTACGATGAATGAATCTCAGTTGCGCATGCGTGAAAATGATGGTCCGGAGATCGGCGTTCCTTCCCACGCGGTGCTCGGCGTGGCCGCCGCCGCGCGAGTAGTCCGCGGCTAGATCGAACGTGCCGCCGAACTCCAGGCTCATGTCGTTGACTTCGATATGGGTGTCGTACCGCGTGTGGACTGAGTCTGCGAGCGCTCGTAGCGCCGACACCATGTCCGGCGTTCCCCAATGGCTGCTGGGGTGCTCGTCCCTTATTCCGATGAGCCTTATGGTCTCGCTCGCCTCGAGCGCAACGAGCCCGGGAACCTGAATCAGGATGGTGTCTTCCGCTGGCTTGGCGTTTCCGCTCGTCCCGCGGATGACCACCTTGCCGCTGAAGACGTCCGGCGTGTACCGGACCTCGGCCAGCCCGCTCGGGCCGGTGTTGATCTGCGTCTGCGACAGCACGCCGTTCGGCATGGTCCCACCGTGCTGGTGCCCACCGGTTTGCTCGATACCATCCACCGTGAGCACGACGGTGCGGTTCGGTATCGGAGAGCCGCCCGTGTCGAACACGCCGACCCGCAGCGCCAGCGGCTGACCTCCGGTGCCGGCGGGTCGCACGCTCATGGCGCCGTCCACCGGTTGGATCCGTACGGCCTCACCGGACCCTGCAGCGTACACACGCACCTGCACCGATCCGTGCGGTGGTGTGTCCGATACGTTCTCGGGCGATTGGCTCGGACTCCCGTTTGTCCAGAGCGATGTCGGCAGTGATCTCCGGCATGGTCGTCGTGTCGATCTGTCCATGCGTCCAGAGCATCGTTGCGCCGAAAGGGGCCCCCGATTCCGGAAGCTGCACGGTGGCCTCGGCGAAGAGGGCCCCCCGGATGACGTCCGTGTCGTCAACGGGTGCGAACTGCTCCGGCGTCATGACGGGCGTAACGAGTTCGGGCTCCGCCACACGCTCAGTACGGCCGAGGGCGGCGATCACGACGACCACGCCGAGGACGTGGCTGCGATGCACGGGCCGTAGCATGCGATCTCCTTGTTCAAGGCTTGGGCGATGGCCGACTCCCATCCTCAGTCTGGCCGAGCTGAATCCAGGACGCGATCTGGTCGGTAAGCGCCGCAAAGCACTCGTTGCCCGCTTCGACATCTGTTACGGTGAGCTTCAGCCCTCGCGCGGCGAGCGCATCCAGCAACGCAGCGTAGCCGTCGGCCGTGTGGCCGTAGCGATGGCGGTGTCGATCCGTTACCCGACGACGTCACCCGGTGCGCCCCCAGGGGCGCGCGGCGGGATGGCGTTGGATGCGCGCCTCGCGAGGGAACGGCGACCGGCGACCACGACCACGGTCGGGCTCGGCTCGGGGATGGCCGGCAGCAGATCGTTCAGCGGCCTCCAGGCCGCCGCAACGCGGTACCCAGCGTTTCGCAAGGCCTCCGCCGCGAGCGAGGATCCCTTGAATCCGGCGTCACGAATCGAGAACGGCTCTCCGAGCGATTCGTCGAAAATGACGAGCGCGGGAGGGGCCTCGGCCCGTGCGCGACCGAGCCAGAGCAACCCAACCGCGATACCCCCCAACACGAGCCCCCGTCGCCGGTGCTCGTCGCAACCTGACGCGCGCCAGCACGGGCTCGGGCGCACGCACAGTGAAACGAGCTGCGTCATGGCCCGACTGTCTGCTTTCACGGAGCGCGGCCGACGCTGTGTCGCCAGCCTGTTGGCCTAGTGTGGCATTCTTGCCGGTAAGGCGAAATTGCTGAACGAGCATATGCGCTCAGAAGGGCCGCAGGGCCTCAGAATGCCTCGAGGCGGAGCGGAGCCCGGATGCTGAGGCGGGGAAGCGCGGGAACATCTGGCTCGTGAGGTTGTCCGAGCGTGAGGCCTCGGACAGCTCGTTGTTCGGCGACGAACGGAGCCGCCGTCACGATCGCCGATGTCGCCGGGCCGCGCGGCGGCTGGTGGCGACGACCACCGCCGCGCGGACCCAGCGAACCCCCCTTACGGACTCCGGTACCGCGGCCTGCGAGGCGACGACCGCCCCGCTTAGCTCCGCGGCCCGCCGATCCGGTACTCCTTCGGCGGCTCCGCGCCCAGGAGGTGCTTGACGAAGTAGTCCCAGCGGCGCCGCGTCATGTAGTTGTCGTCCACGCCGAAGCCGTGCCGCGCGTACGGGAAGACGATCAGGTCGAAGTCCTTGTTCGCCTTGATCAGCGCATCCACCACCAGGTACGTGTTGTAGATCGACACGTTGTCGTCCATCGCGCCGTGGGCCAGCAGCAGCTTGCCGCGCAGGTTCTGAGCCACGAGCTGGTTCGCCTGGATCGCCCAGTTGTCGCTCCCGTTCGTGCGCTCGTAGGGCGGCATGAACCGCTCGCCCCAGTCGTCCTCGTAGCTGCGGTTGTCGTGGTTGCCGGCCTGGGCGACGCCGACCTTGAAGAAGTCGGGGTAGCGGAACATCGCAGCCGCCGTGGCGAACCCGCCGCCCGAATGGCCCCAAATGCCCGCCCGCTCGATGTCGATCCACGGGTAGCGTTCCGCGAGCTGGCGCATGCCCGCGATCTGGTCGGGGATGGTGTTGTCGGCCATGTTGCCGTAGTAGAAGTCGGCGAACGACTTGGAGCGCCACTCGGTGCCCATCCCGTCGATGGCGACGACGACGAAGCCCAGCTCCGCCATCGCCTGGTGGTCGCGGCGCGCGGGCATGAAGTTCCGCGAGCCCACGCTGCTGTTCCACGGGCCAGGGTAGATGTAGTTGACGATCGGGTACTTCGCCGTGCTGTCGAGCTGCGTGGGCGTGAACATCAGTCCGTAGAGGTCCGTCTTGCCATCCCGGGCCTTGACCACGATGGGCGTGGGCGGCTTCCAGCCGATCGCGAGCAGGCGCGAGATGTCCGCGCGGGCGAGCTCGGTCATCAGGCGGCCGTCACGCATGCGGCGAACGACGGTCACCGGCGGCTCCACCGGCGTCGAGTATGTGTCCACGAAGTACTCGCCGTCCGGCGAGACCTCGATGTTGTGGTTCGCGTTCTCCGGCGTGAGCAGCCGCAGTCCGCGGCCGTCCATGCCAATGCGGTAGAAGTGCTGGAAGTAAGGATCGCGCCCCTCTTCGCGGCCGACGCCGGTGAAGTAGAGCACGCGGTTCTTCTCATCCACGTGGAGCAGCGCGGCGACGTTCCAGTTGCCGCGGGTGATCTGGTGCTTCAACTGGCCCGTACGCAGGTCGTACAGGTAGAGGTGCCCCCAGTCATCCCGCTGGGACCACCAGAGCACCTCGTTGGACGCGGGCAGCACCCGCCAGTTGGACACGCCCAACGCCGCGATCCCGGACTGGAACTGCGTCGGCGACCGCTCCTCCAGGACCGTGCGCACCTCGCCCGTCGAGGCGTTCGCGATGCGCAGGATCGCATGCTTGTGGTCGCGCGATGAGCTGACGAACGCCAGGTGCGATGCGTCCGGATACCACTGCACATCCAGGAACCGGCTGCCTTCGGCGATGTGGTCGTTGATGGTGGACCGATGCGCGTCGGGCGGCATCTGCAGCCGGATGACGCGCCCGGTCTCGACCTCGATGATGACGCGGTGGATCCGGAAGACCACGGTGTCCGAGGGGAACGGGTACCGCCACGCCTCGAGCTGCGGCGCGCCGACGTTTGCTCTCACCAGGTACATCATGCTCACGCCGCGGGCGTCGTGCTGGAACGTGGCGATCTTCTTGGAGTCCGGCGACCAGAGCAGCACGGGCAGATCGCTCCGGTACCAGCCGGCGTTGTTGGTGGCGTAGCCGAAGTCCTCGACGCCGTCCGTCGTGAGCTGCCGGTCCTCGCCCGTGTGCAGGTCCCTGACCCACAGGTTGTGGTCCCGGATGTACGCGGCCCAGCGCCCGTCGGGCGACGTCACCGAATTGGGCGGTGGCGGGAACGGCGGACGGGTCGTGTCCACCGCGGCGCAGGTGTATGCCGCCACGTCGCACGTCCAGCGCTGCCCCCGGACGGTGGCCGCGACCTCGCGCCGGCCTCCGGTGAAGAGGAGGTCCTGGATGGCGAGGGCCGTGGGCTCCACGCGGGCGCCCGTCGCCGCGGACAGCGCGGAGGCGAGTCGAGCGTGGTCGAACGCGGTGGCCTGCCGACCACGGGCCGGGTCGACCAGCATGTACTGCACGCCGTCGTGAGTGCGCAGCCTGTACCAGAAGCGGCCGTCCGACAACCAGGTGGGCGAGCCAGCCACGTTCGTGACCAGCGGCGCGACGTTGGCCGGGAGGAAGCGCTCGGCGCGTGCGTAGTCCTCGGCGGTGAGCTGCCGCCGCTCCTGGCCGGCGAGCGGCGTGGCGGCGAGCAGCAAGGCGAGGAAGGAGGCCCGCACGATGATCCGACGTGCGGGCGTGCGGCCGGTGCCGTAGCTCATACGCTGCTTCTCCGTGTCACCGAAAACGTGGGGTCCATGACTGCGGGGCAAGATAGCGCCTTCGGGCCGGGAGGGAAGGCGGGGACGCGCTGCCCGGCCGCTCGCCGGGCCCGTTCCCGGGCGGTCGCGTGCGGGCCCAGGCCCCTGTCCCCGGGTCGGTCGTGGGGGCCTGCGTCTCACGCGGCAGCCGCGGCGACCTGCACCCCCGGTCCGCACCCGGGCAGCAGGAACGGCGGCAGGCCGCCGAGCAGGATGAAGAGGAGGAACAGGCCGGCGGCGACCATCCCCATGACCAGCAGGAACCCGGTGGCGCGGCCGTGGGGATCGCGCAGCGCAGCGTCCCACGCCTGGCCGCCCACGTGCGCGCGCCAGGTGCGGTAGGCGACGACGCCGGATGCAGCGGCGCCGGCGGCGCTGAGGAGCGTCGTGGCCACGAGTGCGACGCGCAGGCCCGGCCAGCCGGTGTTGCAGAACGTCGCGATGATGAGGTAGCTCATGAGCAGGTGCAGCGACCACGCGATCGCGGCGCCGAACACGGCAAAGAAGAGCCGGCCCCGGCCGAGGCGCGGCTCGCCGCCGGTGTCCCGTGCCCGTCTGGTCCCCGCGCCCATGGGCTACCCGAGCCTCGGCGTGACGTAGAGGGTGAGGAACACGGCGAGCCAGCTCGGCGCCGCGAACAGCGCGACCAGTGCCGCGTTGAACGCGACGCCGCGGCCGCGCGGGTCGCGCGGCGCCCGCCACGCCCACAACGTCGCTGCCCCCATCATCGCCAGGAGCACCAGCATCACGGTCCACTGGAACCCGAGCAGCCCGACGAACGCGGAGTCGTACGCGCTCGACGCGGGCGAGAGACCGGTTTCCAGTGCGGAGGCGGCGGTCAGGGCAATGAACGTCGCGCCGAGCCCGAGCACCGCCAGCGTCGCGAGGCGCCGCTGCGTCACGCGAGCCGGCCGCACCGCGCTCCGCAGGACGATGGAACCCGCGGCCGCGAGCGTGGCGGCCACGCCGGTCGCGAGGCCGGGCAAGCCCAGGTCCGGTGCGTCCGCCGGCCGCCCGATGGATTCATCGGCGAGGTAGAAGAAGCTCGCAATGAGCGTGACCAGCGCCGTCAGCAGCACCAGCAGCAGGATGCCCGTGCCCCAGGCGCCGTTGGCGAGCGGCCCTGCCACGGCGAGGGGCAGCCTGTCCCCGCCCGATTCCCCGCCGTACTCCTCGAGCGCCGTGCTCTCCGTCTTCGAGGGCCAGAACCAGCCCACGAGGCAGCCCAGCGTGATCGCACTGCCGATGCCGAGAAGAAAGAGATCCTCGAGCAACGCACCCACGAACAGGACCAGGAAGCCCACGGACATGGCGAAAGGCCAAATCGTTGGGCCTGGCACGTGCACGACCGCGAGCGGCCGCGCATCCAGCATCGTGACCACCAGCGCGCCGCGCCAGCCGCCGGGCGCGGTGTCCAGCGGCTCGAGCAACTGCTCCGTCCACGCGTCCTGCGGATCCAGCGAGCCTTGCTCCCACAACGGGTGCCGCGAACGCACCACCGGGATCCGGCGGAACTGGGCGGCCGGCGGCGGCGACGTCTCGGACCACTCGAGCGTATCCGCTTCCCACGGGTCGGCGCCGGCCGGCCGCCCGCGCCGGAGGCTCAGCAGCAGGTTGGCCAGCAGCAGCGCGACGCCGATCGCGAAGCCGTACGCGCCGATCGTCGAGACCAGGTTCACGCCGCCCAGCCCCAGCTCGGCCGGGTACGTGTACACGCGCCGGGGCATGCCGAGCAGCCCCGCGATGTGCATAGGGAAGAACGCGACGTTGAAGCCGATGAACATCAGCCAGAAGTTCCACTTGCCGAGCCGCTCGTCCAGCATCCGGCCGGTGATCTTCGGCAGCCAGTAGTGCAGCCCCGCGAAGAGCGGGAAGACCACGCCGCCGATCAGGACGTAGTGGAAGTGCGCAACCACGAAGTACGTGTCGTGGGCCTGCGCGTCGAACGCCGGCACCCCCACCATCACGCCCGTCAGCCCGCCCGCCACGAAGATGACGATGCTTCCGACGACGAAGAGCAGCGGCGTGCGCCAGACCGGCCGCCCCGTCCACAACGTCGCGATCCAGCTGAAGATCTGGATACCGCTGGGGATCGCGATGAGGAAGCTGGCGGCGGCGAACAGACCCATGGCCGCGGGGGAGAGCCCGGTCGTGAACATGTGGTGTACCCACAGCCCGAAGCCGATGAACGCCGTCGTGAGCAGCGCTAGCACCACCAGCGTGTAGCTCACGACCGGCCGGCGCGCGAACACCTGCACGACCTGCGTCGCGATTCCGACCGCCGGCAGGAACATGATGTAGACCTCGGGGTGGCCGAACACCCAGAACAGGTGCTGCCACAGCAGCGGCTCNCCNCCCGCTTCGGGCTTGAAGAACGCCGTGAACCCCTTGCGGTCGAGCTCGAGCATCGCCGTGCCGACGATCAGCGGCGTGAAGGCGAAGATGATCATGAAGGCGACGATCAGCATCGACCACGCGAACACGGGGATGCGATGAAGCGCCATGCCCGGCGCGCGCATCCGCAGCACCGCGACGATCAGCTCGGCGGCCGCGCCCATCGCCGCGATCTCCGCGACGCTCAGACCGATGTCCCAGAAGTCCATGTTCAGGCCGGACGAGTACTCGCGGTTGGTGAGCGGGACGTACGCGAACCAGCCGCCATCCGGCGCGAGGCCGAAGAAGAAGCTGCTGAAGATGAACAGCCCGCCGAAGAGGAAGGTCCAGTAGCTCAGCGCCGTCAGCCGGGGGAAGGGGAGATCGCGCGTGCCTAGCATCAGCGGCAGCATGTACGTCGCCAGCGCCTCGGTGAACGGGATGACGAACAGGAACATCATCGCCGTCCCGTGCATGGTGAAGAGCTGGTTGTACGCCTCCGGGCCGAGCAGCGTGTTCTCCGGCCGCGCGAGCTGCGTGCGGATCACGATGGCGAACACACCCGCGACGAGGAAGAACGCGAACGCGGTGGCCATGTAGCGGTGCGCGACCGGGATGTTGTTGATCTCCCGGATGATGCCGTCCAGCCCCGGCGGGCTCGCCCACGCCTGCTCGAAGCGCTGGAGCCGGTCCTCACCGCGAGGCCTGGCTGCCGGTGCGGTGCTCACGGCCGGCTACTCCAGCATCGTGAGATAGTGGATGAGTGCGCTGAGGTCGGCAGGCGCGAGCGGCGTGGCGGGCATGAGGCTGCCCGGCTTGATGCGCTGCGGGTCGACGATCCAGGCGCCCAGGTGGTCGGGCGTGTTCGCCACCGTCGCCGCCGCGAGCGTGAGCCGGCCTCCGACGTGCGTGAGGTCGGGGCCGAGCGTTCCTGCGGCCTGCGTGCCGCGGATCGTGTGGCAGGCCGCGCATCCGCTCCCGAGGAAGATGGACCGGCCGCGTGCCGAGAGAGGGTCGGACGGCTCGGCCGCGGGCCGGAGCTGCCGCGCGTGCCACGCCGCGAACGCATCCGGCGGCTCCGCGACCACCAGGAGCGCCATTTTCGCGTGCTGGTGGCCGCAGTACTCCGCGCACTGGCCGCGGTACACGCCCGGCGCGTCCGCCTGGATCCAGGTCTCGTTCACGCGGCCCGGGATCATGTCCAGCTTGCCCTGGAGCCGCGGCACCCAGAAGCTGTGGATCACGTCGGCCGACGTGAGCCGCACCCGCACCGGCTGGCCGACCGGGATGCGGATCTCGTTCGCCGTCTCGAACGCCGGCTGCCCATCATCCGAGAAATACCGGGCCTCCCACCACCATCGATACCCGCGCACCTCGATCGTCAGCGCCGCATCCTCGGGCGGCCGTTGCGTCGCGCGCTGCACCCGCAGCACGTACGGGAAGAACGCACTCAACACGACGCCGGGGAACGCGACGCCGCCGATCACGATCCATCGCGTGGCGCGCCGGTCGGCGGCAGCCGACGGTGGCAGTGGTGGGCGGTGCCGCCGGAAAATCGCGTACAACAAGAGAACCACGACGAGCGCGAACACCGCGCCGCCCATCGCGAACAGGATCCAGGACAGCTCGAGCAGCCGCTCGGCCGCCGGGCCGTTCGGCGCGGTCACGGACTGGGCGTTGGGGGCGCAGCCTGCGAGCGCCGCGGCTGACAGCACCCGCCCGGCACGCCGCCCCGGCAGCACGAACGCGGCGGAACGATGAGCGAAGCGGCGCATCCTGCCTCCGCAGCCCCCGCGAAGAGTGCCGGGCGGCGTGCAACATCTGCGCCCAGGGCAGCCTGGACACCCGCGCCCACGATGCCAGCCACGGATCAGACGCCAGGCGCGTGCGGTGTGTAGGCCACGTCACGCATCCAGACGGTCCCGGCATGTTCCTCGCGAGCCCTCCTCTGCGCATGAACGGAGGTTCCGCCATGCCCTCGACCCCCATGAGCCCGATCCGCGTGGGCGTCGCCGGCTGGGACTACGCCGACTGGAACGGGGTGGTCTACCCCCAGCCGAAGCCGCGCGGCTTCGACCCGGTCCGGTACCTCGCCGGCTACATCGACCTGATCGAGATCAATTCGACGTTCTACCGGCCGCCGCGAAGCGCTGTCGCGGAGAAGTGGGCCGCGCGCGTGCGCGACCTGGACCATTTCCGCTACACGGCCAAACTGTGGCGCCGCTTCACGCACGAGCGCACCGAAGCATGGACGCTCGGCGAGGTCCGCAGTGTGCGCAACGGGTTCGACCCGCTCCACCAGGCGGGAAAGCTCGGCGCTGTCCTGATCCAGTTCCCCTGGTCGTTCAAGAACGACGATGCGAACCGCGAGTGGCTCGCGGACCTGGTGAAGGCGTTCCGCAAGTACCCGCTCGTCGTCGAGGTGCGGCACGAGAGCTGGAACGATCCGGGGTTCTACGCGTGGCTCGGCGAGCGTGGCGTCGGGTTCGTCAACATCGACCAGCCGCTGTTCCGCCGGTCCATCGGGCCCTCGGCGCGGAGCACGGCGCGCGTCGGTTACGTGCGCGTGCACGGGCGCAACTACCGCGACTGGTGGCGCAAGGACGCGGGCGGTGCGCGCTACGACTACCTCTACGAGCCCGAGGAGCTGCGGACGTGGGCCTCGCGTGCGCGGGAGATCGCGCGCGACCCCACGACCGACGTCGTCGACGTCGTCTTCAACAATCACAGCCGCGGCAAGGCGCTGGTCAATGCGATCCAGTTCAGGAAGATGGTGGCGGGCCGCAAGGTCGCCGCGCCGCCCACGCTCTTCGAGGCGTACACGGATGCGCTCGATCGCTATGCACGTCCGGTGGCGCCGGAGGAAGCGCTACCGGTGATGGAACGGCGCGCCGCGTAGCCGGCACGCCGGACGACCGGGTCGTCACGGTGCTCAGCCCTCACGACTCGTCCTGCCGCACTTCGTGCGCCGCGAGACCACGCCACGGCGCTTCGCTCTGGTACATCGGGAGCATGACGCCGTCGTGGCGCAGCCAGCGTTCGGGTACGCGCGTCGCGTAATCGTCCACGTGCCGCAGCGGGAACCGGCCTCGCCGGCGAGAACACGACCCCCCTCGCCGGTGGATGGACTTCCAGGCCCGGCCGGAGATGGGAGTGTACGCGCCGCGCTGGTCGCCGGACGGCGCATGGATCGCGTACGCGATGGGCTTCCTGGGCCCGTTGAGGCTCGTGCGCCCGGACGCCGGGGACCTGCGCATCGCCTCGGTCGGCACGGTCTCGCGCCCGGGGTCTCGTGGTCCCCCGACCACAGGTGGATCGTCGGCACGGGGAGCCCGTGGAACGTGATCGTCGATGCGATCCCGGTCAGGTCCGCGATCTCTCTCGGAACGGGGAGTACCCGGCCTGGCGGCCGTGACGATCTCCGCGGCTGTGCGCGAGCGGCGAGGTCACCGCCACCGGCCGGTACCCGCAGGAGGTCCTCAGCCGGGTCTGCCCGGGACCGCGAGACCCTCTCGAGCCCGCGGAGCCGCGAGACGCGCGGGGGCGAAGCGCCCCCGCCTTACGGGCTGATGATCAGCGGCACGCTGCCGCCCGCCCTCTCGATCATCCGCGCCAGCTCACGGGCGTCGTCCGGCGTCATGCGGATGCAGCCGCGCGACGCCGCCTGGCCGATCGACGCCGGGTCGTTGGTCCCGTGGATGTAGTACGCCGGCTCACGGAAGTAGATCTTCACCCCCTGCATCGGGTTCTGCGGGTCGCCCGGCTTGCGCGGCTTCATGCCCCGCGCCCACGGCGAGTTCGGCGGGTTCCACGACGGGTTCCACTCGATGCGCCCCGTGCGGAACCTGCCGGTCGGCGTCGGGTTGCTCGGCCGGCCGACCGCGATGGCGTAGGTCTTGATGGTCTTGCCGTTTTCCACCACACGCAGCCGGCGCTCCGACAGGTCCACCCTCAGCTCCATCCCCGGCCCCTGGCCGAAGAAGTCGAGGACGTCGTAGCGGAACAGCACGGCCGCGGCGATCGGAATCGCCACGAGGAACAGCGCGAGCTGCAGGTAGTGTCTCGAGTCGCGCATGCTGCCTCCCTTGTCGGCGTTCAGGGAGACAGTGGAGCAAGTCGTGTTCCGACAACGCGCTGGCACGCCTACGGTGGATCGCGGCGGCACCGCGATCCGCCAGGACCGGCCCGAGGCCAGACGTGGAACGGCGCCCGGGCGCGGCGCTCCACAGCAAGGCCGTGCCAGGGCGGCAGTCGGCCGGCCACCCGCCCCCGTGGCCCGCCCTGTGCGACGAACGTCTGGGCGAGCACTGGCAAGGACCGCGTATGGCGTTGGGCCCCCCGCCGCACACCGCCGCCGGTGACGGCATCCCCTCCGCCGGCGCAGGCACCCCCTGGCGGGGGCGGCTGCCCGTCGCGCTGGTGATTTTCACGCTCGTCGCACTGCTGGCCGTCCCCGTCGTGGTGAGCCGCCGGGGCGCGGTGATCCGCGAGGAGGCCACTGAAGTCTGGGAACCGGCGCGGCTGCTCGTGAACCGACTGGAGGTGTCGGTCGCGCAGCAGGCGGCAGCGATCCGCGGTTACATCATTGACGGCCAACCCAGGCACCTGGAGCAGTACCGGGACGCGCGGGCCCAGGAGGCGCGTGCGCTGCAGGCGCTTCGCCCCCTCGTCCAGCACCTGGGGCCGGCGGCCGCCTCCGAACTGGCGCGGCTGGATGCTCTGCTGGAGCAGTGGCACGCACAGCAGGACAGTGTGGCGGCAACCCGCGTGACGCCGCGCGCATACGCGGTGGTGTTGCCCGCGCAGGACGAACTCTACCGGCAGGTCCTGAACGGCACCACGCGTCTGGTGGATACGATCGTCGCGCACGTGAACCAACGGCGCCGCGAGTCCGCGGCCATCCAGCGACTGGGGGTGGTTCTCTCTTCGATTCTGGTGGTCATGGCGCTCGCGTCCATCCTGTTCGTGGTGCGCCTCAGCCAGCGGCTCGAGCGGCGCACCCGGGAGCTGGCGGCGAGCGAGGCGCGCGAACGGTTCCTCTCCGACGGGGCGCGGATCCTGGCCAGCTCTATCGACTACGAGGACACCCTTCGCGCCACGGCCGACCTCGCCGTCCCCGCGTTCGCCGACATCTGCCTGATCGACATCGTCCAGGAGAACGACGAGATCCGGCGCATCGTGTCCACGAGCCCGACCCCCGACATCGACCGACAGGCCCGGCGGCTCGAGGCCTTTGCCCCGAAACCGGGCAGCCGCCATCCCATCTTCGAGGCCATGCGCACGGGCAGGTCCATGGTGCTCACGGAATGGGAGGCGGTGGAGGCGAGTGCACAGAGCGCCGAGCACCTGGCCGTTCTACGGGAGATCTCGCCGCGGTTCATCCTGCTCGTTCCACTCATCGCGCGGGGACGCGCGCTGGGCGCCATCCAGTTCATGGCAACGCGGCCCGAGCGCGTCTACGGACCGGAAGACGTGGCGCTCGCCGAGGACCTCGCAGGCCGCGCCGCCCTCGCGATCGACAACGCCCGCCTCTACCAGGCGGCGCGCCGGGCGCGCGAAGAGGCGGAGCGGCGCCGGGCCGAACTGGTCCGCCTGACCGAGAGCCGCTCGCGCCTCATGCGCGGCTTCGGTCACGACGTGAAGAACCCACTCGGCGCAGCGGACGGCTACCTCCAGCTCCTGGAAGAGGGCGTCGCCGGCGAGCTCGAAGAGAAGGTGCGGGAAGGCGTGTCGCGCGCGCGCCGCTCGATCCGCACCGCGCTGGAGCTCATCGAGGACCTGCTCGCCCTCGCGCGCTGGGAAGCCAGTCAGGTGGAGGTCGAGCCGTCCCCCACCGACGTGCGCGAGGTGGTCCGCACCATCGCGGAGGAGTACCGCGCACAGGCAGAATCGAAGGGGCTGGAGCTGCGCACCGAAGTGCCCGAGGAGCTGTCGCTCATCGAGAGCGACGCCGCACGGATCCGGCAGGTGCTGAGCAACCTGCTGTCGAACGCGCTGAAGTTCACGGAGCGGGGCTCGATCACGGTGCGCGTCGAGGAACGCGAGGACGGCGCGGCGCCGACGCCGGGCAGGTGGGTCGCCATTGACGTCGTGGACACCGGCCCTGGTATCCCGAAGGAGAAGCAGCGGCTGCTCTTCCGGGAATTCACGCGCCTCGAGCCCGGCAAGCGCCGCGGTGCCGGCGTGGGCTTGGCCATGAGCCGCCGCATCGCCCGTGCTCTGCGGGGCGACGTCACCCTCGTCAGCACCCCCGGCAAGGGATCGACCTTCACGCTCTGGCTGCCGGTCATCGGGACGCGGCCGGGAGCCCGGAAGGCAGCGTAACAACGCTACCCGCACGGCGCGCCGTGCCGGCACGCACCACCCGCTCCGCACCGGCGCTCATGGAGTCCTTGGGCCAGCCGCCCACGAGCTCCTCGTTTCCGCGGCCGCGACCTCCTTGCACTGACGGCGCCCCCCGGCACATTCGTGCACCGCGTCGGGTCACGGCCCTGTTCGCCGCCCGCGCCCGAAACGATCCGGCCGCTCTGGCGACGACGAACACGAACCGACGGCACCGTCGCGCCTCGCGCCAGCGAGCACGCGCCGGCGGCCGCATGCCGTTGCGCTCGTCATTCAACCCCCTGACGGAGGTGAACCATGGCGGTCCAGTTCCGTAACCTCGTGTTCGAGGGCGGTGGGGTGAAGGGCATTGCGTACGTCGGCGCGATGCAGATCCTCGAGCAGCGCGGACTGCTGGAGCACATCACCCGCGTGGGCGGAACGAGCGCGGGCGCCATCAACGCACTCATCGTCGCGCTGGGCTACACCAACGCCGAGATGCTCGAGCTGCTCTCCTCCGTGGACTTCAAGAAGTTCATGGACGACTCCTTCGGCGTGATCCGCGACATCCGGCGCCTCGCCCGCGACTTCGGCTGGAACAAGGGAGATTTCGTCTCGAGCTGGATCGGCGACATCATCAAGGCAAAGCTCGGCTCGGAACGCGCCACGTTCGCGGATTTGAAGGATTCCGGGCGGCCCGAGCTCTACGTCATCGGCACCAACCTCTCCACCGGCTTCGCGGAAGTCTTTTCCGCCGAGCGCCACCCGGACATGCCTCTCGCCACCGCGGTCCGCATCTCCATGTCCATCCCGCTCTTCTTCGCCGCGGTCCGCCACGGGCCGCGCGGCGACGTCTACGTGGACGGCGGCGTGCAACTCAACTACCCCGTCAAGCTGTTCGACCGCGAGAAGTACATTGACATGCAGAACGAAGCGTACGCAGCGCGGCGCACCGAGTACTACAACCGCGAGAACGCCATCTTCCAACTCGTGCGGCCGGGCCGCAGCCCGTACGTCTACAACCGTCAAACCCTCGGGATGCGCCTCGACACGCGGGACCAGATCGGCCTCTTCCGCTACGACGAGCCGCTCCAGAGCAAGCCGATCAAGAAGTTCTCGGACTACGCCAAGGCCCTCGTGACTGCGCTCCTGAACGCCCAGGAACACATGCACCTGCACAGCGACGACTGGCAGCGGACGATCTACATCGACACCCTCGACGTCGGCACCACCGACTTCGACATCTCCGAGCAAGAGAAGCAGGAGCTGGTGCGGCAGGGGATCGAAGGCGCGGAGCGCTACTTCCAGTGGTTCGAGGACCCGAACGAGTCGCCGGTCAACCGGATCCCGACCCGGGTCGTGGTGGATGTGGGCGGGCCCGCGCCGGTCGTGGCGGCCGGGGGCGTTTGAGAGCGACGCTGCCTGCGGCCGCGCCGGGCCCGGCCTGCGGGCGCGGCGCGGCCCACTGGTGGGGACTGCCGCCTGGGCCGGCCGCCCCCTTTACAGCGTCATGTCACCCATGTAATGTTGAGCGCTGAACAACGCGGCCGGGCCGATCCGGCGCGCCTGTACCGGCGCCGGATCGAGCGACGGCCGCGGTTTCCGGGGCTATTTGATTCATGGCTGAATAGCACATAGAGCGACGAATTCGACCACCGACGTGATCCGGGAGACGATCCAGCGGTTTGTTCCCTCATGGACGACGACCGGGGCACACACCCGGTGGGCCGAAGACGTCGTCCCCCGCCCGCGACGCCGCGCGCGGGAACGAGCCCCGCGGACCGGCGACGTGGACGGGTCGCCGCCGCGGAGCGCGAAGTGTCCCGGCACCGAGAACCGCCGGGCACAGGCGGAGAAACCAATCAACCGGTAGTCGCACAACGGAGGAGTCATATGAGGCTGACGACCAGGGCGGCGCTGTCGGCCGCAGTCGCAGTCGTTGGGATCGGGTTGCTCGCTGGGCAGGCCGCTGCACAGGAGGTCGCGGCGCGCAGGATCGAGCTCCGGCCGTTCGTCGGCGCATACATCCCCACAGGTGACCAGCGGGATGAGTTGAAGGACGCGTTCGCGCTGGGGACCACGCTGGCGTACCGCGTGACCCCTGCGCTGAGCATCGTCGGCAACTTCGGCTGGAGTCCCTCCGAAGCCAAGGCCACTTCCGCTGCGGCCGCGGATGACAACGATCTGGACCTGTTCCAGTACGATGCGGGAGTCGAGCTGGGCCGTGACTTCTCGCTGGGCGCGTCCGCCTGGACCTGGCGGCCGTTCATCGGCATCGGCGCCGGCGCCCGCACGTACAGCTTCCGTGACCGCGACGTGGATGCGGAGACCGACTTCGCCGGCTACGGCGCCGCTGGCGTGCAGTTCGACGCCGGCAGGTTCGGGCTGCGTCTCGAGGCCCGCGATTACCTGTCCAGCTTCGACGGCCTCGACGGCAAGCTCTCCGATTCTTCCACCCGCAACGACCTCTTCCTCGCCGGCGCGTTGTCCATCCGGTTCTGAGGAGTCCGACGACGCGGGGCCCGGTTCGCCGGGCCCCGCTCAGCGTTCGACTCGCCTTGCCGATCGAAGCCAGCCGGCTTCGAGAGGGCGGTCCATGGCCGGGGGCGGATTCGAACCGCCGTCTCGGGAATGAAGGATCCCGGCTCTTCCCATTGAGCTACCCGGCCAGGCGAGAGCGGTGGGAGTGACTCGCCTCCACCACCTTGTCTGTTGCAGGAACCGCACCGGCGGGCGTGCGCACGTCGCTCAAGCCCCGCCCGTTTCGCGTCGATACAGCCGCACGGTTTCGACTCCGACGCGCTCCGACCGGATCGACGCGGGGGCGGGGAGGGTGGCGTGCCGCGGCGTCTGCCGGCCGCGTCGTAGACGCGGGTGCCGTACGCGTCCCTCGTGGCCAGCGCCAGCCGGCCGGCCGCGACGGCGAGATGCCGTTGCAGGCCGAACACCATGCTCGTGATGGCCGGGGTGCCGTCGCTGAGCGTGACCACGAGGTGTCGGTAGCGGGATGCTCGCCGATCCACACCGTGGAGCCATCCGCAAGCCGCCAGCCCAGCGTGGTCGCCGCCCGCGGAGCCGGGTTCACGACCCGGACACCCGCGCCGTCCATGATCAGCGGGTCCCCGTGTGGTGGACCATCCGCAGCGCAAGTGGCGAGAGCATGGGCGAGGACCATCGGAGCTGTTCCTCTTGACATCGACAGGAACGCGGGTCATCGTTTCTGTCGACATCGACATTGGACTCCAGACCCGGAGCCGATCGTGTCCCCACGCTCGCAGACCGATGCACTCCGCGGATCGATCGACCTGCTGATCTTGAAGACGCTCTCCCTCGGCCCGATGCACGGCTGGGGGATCAGCCAGCGGATCCAGCAGGTGTCCAAAGGCGCGCTGGAGCTGAACCAGGGCTCGCTCTACCCGGCGCTCCAGCGGCTGGAGAAGGAAGGTCTGGTCAAGAGCTCCTGGGGCGTGACGGAGAACAACCGCCGGGCGCGCTACTACGAGATCACCCCGGCCGGCCGACGCGTGCTGGGGGAGGAAATCGAGAGCTGGCGGCGGTTCGCGGCGGCGCTGGAGATGGTCTTGCGCAGCGCCTGATCCACGCGGGCGAACGAGCGGGCCGCCGCGAACCCGGCGCACCCTCGCCGCACGCAGCGCGCGAACGCCGCCGCAGGAGCCATTCTCTCGATGCCGGGGCCGCGGCCCGGGCCGCGCACAGTACGACGCCCGGGCGGCCGAGCATGGAGCCGCGGAACGCTGCGCACGCGCGCCGAACGCCTTCCCTTGATCGGAGCACGATCCATGAACTGGCTCCACGCCCTCCGAACCCGCCTGAGCCTCCTCTTCGCGCGCCACGCCGCCGAAGCCCGCATGGACGAGGAGTTCCGTCTGCACATCGAGATGGAGACGGAGAAGAACATCCGCGCAGGAATGGACCCGCAGGAAGCGCGGCGCCGCGCGCTCATCGCGTTCGGCGGCGTCGAGTACCACAAGGAGCTCATGCGCGATGGCCGCGGCGCACGCTGGCTGGAAGACTTCCTGCGGGATCTCCGCTACGCGGCGCGCAGTCTCGGGAAGACCCCGGGATTCACCCTCATCGCCGTGCTGACCATCGCCGTGGGCGTCGGCGCCACGACGATCGTCTATAGCATGGTGAACGCGGCCCTGCTCCGTCCGCTGCCGGTGCCGTCGCCGGACCGGCTGTTCGCGCTCGAGGAGCTGCGCTGGGGTGCGGTCTGGCAGGGCGTCGAGGGCAGGGGCGTGCCGTACGTGCGCTACGTGCGCTACCGGGAGGCGACGCAGACGCTGTTCACCGGCCTCGCCGCGCATCGTCTGACCATCTTCTCGGTGCGTGTTCGCGGCGAGACGATGGCGGCACGGGGCGTGATGACGTCGGGCAACTACTTCTCGGTGCTCGGCCTGCATCCCGAGGCCGGCTCGTTCTTTGCGCGCGACGACGAGCCGTCCGCCGTCATCGCGTACCACTTCTGGCGTGACCGGTTCGGCAGCGATCCGGACGTGCTGGGCAGTGTGGTGCACATCGACGGTCAGCCGTTCACCATCGTGGGCGTGGCGCCGCGCGGATTCACGGGCACGTTGCCTGGCATGCCCAGCGATGTCTGGGTCCCCGTCGTCGCCGCCCGCCGCGCCAGCGGACTCGAAGCGATGGCCGCGTGGCTGGCCATCTTCGGGCGGCTGCGTCCGGGCGTCGAGCCGGCCGCTGCGTCCGCGTTGGTGGATGCGACGGCGAAACACATCCCGCCCGACGAGCCGCAGACGCACGTGCGGGGTGCGATGCTCGAGCCGTTGACCGGCATGATTCACGGCAGCATGCGGGACGACGCGCGGACCGGGCTCACCACGCTGTTCGGCACGGCGCTGCTCGTCTTGCTGATCGCCAGCGCGAACATCGCCGGCATGCTGCTGGCCCGCGGCGTCGCGCTTCGCCGCGAGATCGGCATCCGCCTGGCCATCGGCGCAGGCCGGGGGCGTCTCGTCCGCCAGCTCATGACGGAGTACACGCTGCTCGCACTGCTCGGCGGAGCTGGCGGCGTGCTGCTCGCGGTGGTCGGCGCGCGCGTCGTCGCCGCCGCTCCGCTCTTCGGCTCGCAGCAGCTCGCGCTGGACCTGCGCCTCGAACCGCGCGTGCTCGGCTTCGCGCTGGCGTTGACGATGATGACGGCCCTCCTCTCAGGGCTCTACCCTGCGCTCCAGGCCTCGCGGCCGGCGTTGCTCCCGGCGCTGAGAGACGGCGACGCCGGCCCGGCCGGTACGCGTGCACGCAGTCTCTTCGTTTCTGGCCAACTCGCGATGGCCGTCGTGCTGCTCGTTCTCGCAGGCAACTTCGTGCGGTCGCTCCAGCGGACGCTCGCGCTCGACCTCGGCTACGACCCCGAAGGGGTCGTGATCGTGACGACGGATGTGGGCCCCCTCGGCTATGACGAGACGCGCGGGCGTGCCTTCTACGCGGCCCTCGTCGAGCGCGTACGCGCCCTCCCCGGCGTCACGGAGGTCGCGCTCGCCGGTGCGCCGTTGCTGGGCGGAGGCGCGCTGATCAACGATGTGCGCACGGCGGGTGGCGACGAGACTCGCCACGAGTGGGGCGTGCCGCAGAACCACGTGGCCCCCGGATTCTTCACGACGCTGCGGCTCCCGCTCGTCGCCGGGCGCGAGTTCACCGACGCGGACCGGGACGGCGCGCCGCGCGTCGCGATCGTGAACCAGGCACTCGCCCGCCGCCTCTGGCCGGACGAGGAGCCGTTGGGCAAGGTCATTGACACCTACGGCGGCCAGGCGGTGGTGGTCGGCGTCGCGCGGGATGGCCGGTACGGCCTGCGCTCCGGCGCGCCCGGGCCGTACGTCTTCGTTCCCGTCGCGCAGCGTTACTCCGGCCGCATGACGCTGCACGTGCGTCACGAGGACGGCGTGCACGTCGGCATGCTGATCCGCCGCATTCGGGAAGAGGTGCAGGTGCTCGACGCGAACGTCGCCGTGCAGCGGGCGGAGCCGCTCTCCGGGCCCGCCGCGCAGATGCTCGGCCCCATGCAGTTCGCCACCGGCGTCCTCGGGTTGTTCGGCGTCCTCGGCGTCGCACTAGCCGGCGTCGGTCTCTACGGAGTGTTGGCGTTCCAGGTCGCGCGGCGTAGCCGCGAGTACGGCATCCGGATCGCCCTCGGCGCGCCGGCGCGCGCCGTCGTCGGGCACGTGGTGGGCCGCTGGACCACCCTTGCCGCGGTGAGCGTGGCGGCCGGGCTCGTGCTGGGCCACGCCGCGGCGCGCGTGCTGGAGCGCGCGCTCCACGTGTACGGTCTCGGGGCGTTCGACCCGACGACGTTCATGGGTGTGGCCGTGCTGCTGGGGCTCGTCGCCGTGGCGGCGAGCTGCGTGCCCGTGGTGCGCGCGGTGCGCATCGATCCGGTGGAAGTGATGCGGGTGGAGTGACGGGGCTCCGGCCTGATCGGCGGCTGCGGTGCGATCGAACGTCGCCGCGGGCATCGGTTTCGGCAGACCGATCCGGCGTGACCCGGGCCGCGACCCTACGCGCTCCGTGGCTTTCGCAGCTCCGCAGCACGTGCGCGCGCTACCGCGCCGACCGGTAGACGGGCACGCGCGGGAACGGCTCCCGAACATGTCCGTAGACCGCGCCGCCGCGGAGCGCTGCGATCTGGATCGGCACGGTTGCACGCTCGATTTCTTTCCCATCGCTCAACCGCAGAACGCGCGCTTCGAGGCGGGGCTCCACGCCGTAGCCGGTCTCGCTCAGCGTCGCGATGATCCGGCCGTCGTCGGTGATGGCGAGGGCGGCGCCCGTGTGCGCGGTGCCGGTCGCTGGATCCACGCCCATCCGAGCCCCCGGCCGCCCGTCCTCGGTCGGACTCCAGATCCAGCGGATCGGGCGGTAGCCCGACAGCACGGTCCGCCACAGCGGCCGACCGTCGGCGGCGAACGCGCGAACCAGCGGCAGGGGCGTGTGCAGCAGCACGAGAGTGCCTGACGCCGGGTCGCACCGGAGCACGCCCCCGTTCACGATCTCGCGCTGGATGGGGTTCTGTCTGAGCTCGCGGTCGGTGGTCTCCTCTGGCGGTGATTCTATGCTGCCGAACGGGCGGACGACGTTGCCCACTGCGGCCACCTCGTGGATCACGCCCTCATCGCGAGGAAGCAGCAGGAAGCGACGCGCACCGATCGCGCACAGGCTGTAGCCCGGCGGCACGCGCACGTCGCCGGTATGGACGAGTCCCGTGTCCCTTGGCGTATACGTGGTGATGCGCAGGTTGGCCGGGTCGAGCACGTGCACGCGGCCGGCGCCGTCCAGGGCGATGTCCATGGGCGCCGTCCGCTCGCCCGGGCCGCGACCCCGGCGACCCGGCCGTCCGCGGAACGCGCCGCCCTCGCCGAACCAGCGCACCTCGTGCGCGTGCGCGTCCAGCACGAAGAGATTCCCCGCCCCGTCGACGGCGACGCCGCGGATATGGCCGAGCACCTGCTCGTCCGACCCGTCCAGCTCGCCGATCACCAGTGCCGGCTGCTGCCGCGCGAGTCCCGCGAGTTGCGCGGCGAGCGGGTTCGTCGCAAGGATCGCCCATGCGAACAGGAACGCCAGCGCGGCCAGCCCCGCCGACGTGCTGCGTCCATGAGCGGGGGAAGAGATCCCGATCGGGCACCCGGGTTCTGCGACGATTCGGGACCGAGTGGCCGCTCTCACGGATGCCTGGTCCATCGGATCGGTCCTCCTGGTCGAGCGCCGTCGTGAGGTTCGACGGAGCGTGAGACCCGATCCCATCTCGGTGGTCGTCCTGCAGCACCGCCTTCTCGACCGTTGGACGCCGCGGCTGCGAGATCCGGTGCCGGTTCCTCGGAGGGGGATTCGCTGCAACGCGACCCGGCAGCGGGCCGTCAGGGAGGCGCACCTTGCTGGTCCTGGCACGAGGGAGGAGCCCCCACGCGAGTCTGAGGCAACCCGGCTGCGCAGGATTCCAACCCGACCGCGCAGGATTCCGGGGCGATCGGCTTTTCCAGTTGCGCGGGTGGCTGCAAAGGGGCTGCCCTACAACGCCTTCCTCCTCCCGCCGACACGAGATCCGCACTTCCCCCACAGATCGCTCCCCATCCGTGCCCTATCGTGTTCGAACGATCCATGCAGATGATCGCACCGGTTCGGCCAGTCTCCTCACCCGTAGGGGCGGTGCGCGAACCGTGGAGGCAGCCGCACAACGGAAAGGGGGAGCAGCATGAAGGCGTTCGTCATGAAGCAGATCGGTTCGGCAGGGTTCGTCGACAAGCCCGTCCCCGAGCCGGGCCCGCTCGATGCGCTGGTCCGGCCCACCAAGGCCCTGATCTGCACGTCCGACGTCCACACGGTCCACGGCGCGATCGGGGAGCGCACGAACCTGACACTGGGACACGAGGCGGTCGGGATCGTCGAGAAGGTGGGTGAGCTGGTGCGGGACTTCAAGCCGGGTGACCGGGTCGCCGTCGGCGCCATCACCCCCGATTGGGGCTCCCTCGCCGCGCAGGCGGGCCACCCCTCCCAGTCCGGCGGCGCGCTCGGCGGCTGGAAGTACGCCAACATCAAGGACGGCGTCTTCGCCGAGTACTTCCTGGTCAACGAAGCCGACGCGAACATGGCCCACATCCCGGACTCGGTCCCCGACGAGAAAGCGGTCTATGTCGCGGACATGATGAGCACCGGCTTCATGGCCGCAGAGAACGGCAAGATCCCGATGGGCGGGACCGTTGCGATCTTCGCGCAGGGCCCGGTGGGGCTGATGGCGACGGCGGCCGCGCGGCTCCTCGGCGCGGGGCTCATCATCGCGGTGGAATCGGTGCCGCGGCGGCAGGAGCTGGCCCGTCACTTCGGCGCCGACGTCGTCATCGACTTCACCAAGACCGACCCGGTGCAGGCGATCCTGGACCTGACCGACGGCGAGGGCGTGGACACGGCGATCGAGGCGTTGGGCTCGTCCGAGGTGCTGGCCAACTGCGTGCGCGTCACCAAGCCGGGCGGCATCATCTCGAACGCGGGGTACCACGGCCAGGGCGACTTCATCGCGATCCCGCGCCTGGAGTGGGGCGTCGGGATGGCGGAGAAGAACATCGTGACGGGGCTCTGCCCGGGCGGCCGGCTGCGGCTGCAGCGCCTGCTGCGGCTCCTGGAGAACGGGCGCGTGGATCCGACGCCGTTGACGACCCACACGTTCCGCTTCGACGAGCTGGACCGGGCGTTCAAGCTCATGGAGACGAAGGAGGAGGGGATCATCAAGCCGCTGATCGACTTCACGGCGTGAGCCGTGCGTGGGCCGGCCGCGCCCGGCGGGGTGGTGACGCCGGGCGCGGCCGGGGGCTTCTCGACGGCTGCGGGCACGCTCACTCCCCACCCCGGGAACCGTTCGCCGCGTTGCGTGATTCACGGGTCCAGGAGGCAGACGCGTCGTGGCCACTGGCGGGCGCCCCACGAACCGGGTGCGCCGACCCTGGCTGGCCCGGATGACGCAGTCGTGCGCCGTGACGGGCACCGCCTCCTGCTTTGGGTGATGCCGGCCCGCCCGCGCCGCCTCCGGCCCGGCGATGGGTCACAGCCCGGGGGCCTCGGCGCGGCGGCCCGGAGTGGTTTCCCGGACAGGGGTAGAACCGCTCGTGTCGTGAACGTGGGGATGTGAGAGGAGACGCATGGAGAAGCCCAGGATCGGGATCATCTTGAGCACGGTTCGCCAGGGGCGCTTCGCCGACACGGCCGTCCGCTGGTTCCACGATCTCGCTGTGCGCCGCAGCGATCTCTCCTTCGAGATCATTGACCTGCGCGACTACTCGATGCCGTTCTACGGCACCCCCGAGGCAGAGGGCTCCGAGGCCGCCGCGCGTTGGCTCGCCAAACTGGAGGAGCTGGACGGCGTCGTCTTCGTGGTGGCGGAGTACCAGCACAGCATCCCGGGCGTGCTGAAGAACGCGCTGGATTACGTCGATCTGGAGTTGCAGCACAAGCCCGTCGCGTTCGTGGGCTACGGCGGTGTCGGTGCGGCGCGGGCGGTCGAGCATCTGCGCTTGATCTGCCTGGAGCTCGAGATGGTGCCCGTCCACGCCGCGGTCCACGCCGGGCTGGAGGTGATGCAGGCCGTGAAGGCGAACGCCAAGGCGCTGTCCGACTTCGACTTCCTCAACGAGCGCGCCGAGCAGTTGCTCGACGAGCTGGCCTGGTGGACCAGGGTGACGAAGGAGGCGCGCGCGGCGTCTGCGCATCCAGCCTCCTGAGATAGCCCGCCCGGCAAGGAAGTTGTAGGCGATCGGGGAGGGGTCTGCGGAAGCGAGGGCATGGTGCAGCCAGATCGGCCGGTCGCCGAACACGGGTCGGTACGGCATCCGCTCGGTGGACGGCTCCCCGTCATCGAGCACGTGCCGGTCCGGCTCGATCCGTCGGAGCTGGAGGAGGTGGACCGCCTCGCCGCACGGATCCGGGCAGAGGTGCCGGGCATCGCTGCGGCGTCGATGTTCGGCGACCGGGTGCGTGCAGGCTTCGGCGCGGGCCCCTCCCTCTTCGTGCACGACCTGTCGCCGGTCCAGCTCGCGGGGCGGTGGACGCCGAGTCCGCTCGAGTACCGCGGGTTCATGCTGGCCGGCGAGGGCGACTTCGTCGCGCTGTGGATGCCGCGCAATCCGGCGTTCGAGGCGTACTGTCGCGATGTGCTGGGCCTGGGTGCGGTTGAGGTGCTGCGGCCGGCAGCGAAGGTGCGGCGTGGGGCGCTGGCTGCGCGGGTGATCCAAGACGGAGGGTTGCTCACCCGGCTCGCGGACGTCGCGCGGCGCCGGGGCGGACTCAACGTTCAGCCGTACATCGGCTCCGGCGCCGTCTGGGCGCTCGCGGGGGCGATCGGCGAGCAGGCCGGCGTGACCGTGCATGTCGTCGCCCCGCCGCCCGGCGTGACGCGGCGCGTCAACGACAAGACGTGGTTCGCGCGGCAGGCCGCGGAGCTCCTCGGCGAGCGGGCGCTGCCGGACACCACGGTGGCCCACAGCATGGCCGCCCTCGCGGCGCGCGTGCGGCGCCTGGCGCACGATCACGACCGGATCGCGATCAAGCTGCCCAGCGCGGCCGGCGGGGAAGGCAACGCGGTGCTCGACGCAGCGTGTGTGCGGGATCTGCCGCTCGCGGCGGTGCGCGAGACGCTGCGCGGTCTGCTCCGCCGCCTCGGCTGGCCGCGGCCCTTCCCGCTCCTCGTCAGCGTGTGGGAATCGCCCGTATGCACGACGCCGTCCGTGCAGCTCTGGATCCCCCACGCGGCGGAAGGCCTACCCGTCGTCGAAGGCGTCTTCGAGCAGCAGGTGTGCGGGCCGACCGGCGTGTTCACGGGCGCCGTGCCCGCCGACCTCCCGGAGCACACCGCGATTCGCATTGCGCGTGAGGCCGTCCTGCTGGCAGCGCTGTTCCAGCGGCTCGGCTACTTCGGCCGTTGCAGCTTCGACGCGATCCTGGTGGGCGCGGACCCGGCCACGGCGGAGCTCCACTGGATCGAGTGCAACGGGCGTTGGGGCGGCACCTCGATCCCGATGACGCTGGTCAACCGCCTGACCGGCGACTGGGCCGAGACGCCGTTCGCGGTCGTGGCCCCGGAGCAGCCCGGCCCGCCCGCGTTCGACGAGGCGCTCGAGCGCATGGGGGATCGGCTCTTCAGCGCCGGTCGGCGCCGCGGTGTCGTCTTCCTCTCTCCCGGCGATGGCACGGGCCGCGGCCTCGCATTCCTCGCCCTGGCGCCGACCGCTGCGGCAGCGTGTCGGGACGCGAGCGAGGCGAGTGCCATCCTTGCGGACGGCGCCGACGGTACCAGGACGTGCTCCGCACGCCGGCCGCGGGGCGCATGACCTTCGTCCGCGTGCTTCCACAAAGGCAGGTCGTTGCAGCACCCGATGAGGCCCTGGCGACGATTCACGTGACGAGCGACCCCCATGGCTGGCCGACGCCCGCGCGCGTCGGTAGGGAAGGCGCGCGCGCCGCGTTCCTCATCGTCCAGCACGCCGATCGCGACCGCGCGTTCCAGGAGGAGTACCTGACGTACCTGGAGAGCGCCGTCGCGGCAGGCGACGCGCCGGGCGAGGCGCTGGCGCTGCTGACGGATCGGGTTCGCGTGGCGAAGGGCGAGCCCCAGCTCTACGGGACGCAGGTCAATCTGACTCCAGACGGCCTGGTCCTCCTGCCCATCGAGGACTCGCTCCACGTGGACGAACGGCGCGCGGCCCTGGGCATGCCGCCGCTCGCGGCGTATCGCGCGCTGCTCGAGGAGGCGTACCGTCAGGCGCAGAAGCCGGGCGGCGGACGGCGACGGAGGGAGCGATTGAAGAACGAGAGCTTCGATCCGTTCGATCTTACGAGCCCGGTCCACCCGAGAGGCGTGACCAAATAGGGACCCCAGTCCGTAAGACGAGAACGCCCCGTCTGCGAAAACTCAAGCGGGGCAAAGGTTTTCGCCAGTCGGAACGGCAAGGTATTGGCCGGCGCCCCCCTGAACCCCATCAGAGTACGCAGGGCACACGACCCAGCGTGACACTGCCATGAGTCAGCATCAGCATCGATTGTATGACATAGCATCTCTATCTCGAACCCATATCGTTTTCGCCGACTCTTGCTGACTCTGTGCTGCCTCGGCGCTACGGCGCGCACAACGGGATATGTCCGGCACGGCTCCCTCGAGAGCGGGCAATCGACGGACTGAAGTACGATCCGGACGGTCCTTCGACCCGGAATCTATGAGGTGAGTCAGTCCCGGGATCAATCGGGGAGAGCGTGACACGCCAAGGCGATAGACATTCCCCAACACCATCTCGCCTTCACGCTGCCGCCCACTCCGCGGACAGCAGCTCCGCCTGTTCGATCACCGTCTGCGTGGCTTTCTCCTGCTTGTCCGGCGGGTAGCCGTGCTTGCGCAGGACGCGGCGGACCATGACGCGGAGCCGCGCCCGCACGTCCTCGCGCACGGTCCAGTCGATGGTGACGTTGTTGCGGACCGTGTTCACGAGTTCGCGCGCGATCTGGCGGAGCGTCTCGTCGCCGAGGACCTTCACCGCGCTGTCGTTCGTCTCGAGCGCATCGTAGAAGGCGAGCTCCTCCTCGGTGAGTCCGAGCTTCTCGCCCCGGGCATTCGCCTCCCGCATCTCCTTCGCGAGGGCGATGAGCTCCTCGATGACCTGCGCGGCCTCGATCGTCCGGTTCTGATAGCGGCGGAGCGACTGCTCGAGCATCTCCGCGAACGAGCGCGACTGGACCAGGTTCTTCCGCCTGCGCGTGCGGATCTCGCCCTCGAGGAGCTTTCTCAGCAGCTCCACGGCGAGGTTCTTTTGCGGCATCCCCCGGACCTCGGCCAGGAACTCCTCCGAGAGGATCGAGATGTCCGGCTTCTTCAGCCCCGCGGCGGCGAACACGTCGATCACGCCCTCCGGCGCGATGGCGCGGGCGAGGATCTGGCGGATGGCGTGGTCGAGATCCTGTTCGGGCGGCGGGTCGACGAGCGTCCGCTTGGCCAGCACGGACTGCACGGCCTGGAAGAACCCGACGTCGTCCCGGATCCGAATCGCCTCCTCGTGGGGCACGGCGAGGGCGAAGGCTTTCGACAGCTCGCGCACCGCCTGGATGAACCGGTCCTTCCCGTTCTCCTGCGCGAGGATGTGCTCCTGGGCCGCCGGGAGGAGGCCGAGGCGTTCCTCCGCCGTCCCCGTCGTCCACTTCGACCAGTCGAAGCCGTGGAAGAGGTCGCAGCACACCTCGTACTTCTCGAGCATGACCGCGACGGCTTCCTCCTGGTCGAGCGACGTGCGGCCGCGCCCGCCGCTCGCGGTGTACGTCTCGAGCGCCTCCTTCAGCTCCCGCGCGATCCCCAGGTAGTCCACGACGAGCCCGCCGGGCTTGTCCCGGAAGACGCGGTTCACCCGGGCGATGGCCTGCATGAGCCCGTGGCCGCGCATCGGCTTGTCGAGGTACATGGTGTGGAGCGGCGGCGCGTCGAACCCGGTGAGCCACATGTCGCGCACGATCACGAGCCGGAAGGGATCGCTCGGGTCGCGGAAGCGCCGGGCCAGCGCCTCGCGCCGGGCCTTGTTGCGGATGTGCGGCTGCCACTCGGGCGGATCCGACGCCGACCCGGTCATGACGACCTTGACGACGCCCTCCTCGTCGGAGTCGGAGTGCCACTCGGGGCGCAGCTTCACGATCTCGTTGTACAGCTCGACGGCGATCCGGCGGCTCATGCAGACGACCATCCCCTTCCCATCCAGCGCCTCGAGCCGCCGCTCGAAGTGCTCCACGATGTCCGCCGCGACGAGCTGGAGGCGACGGGGCGCGCCGACGATCGCCTCGAGCTGCGCCCACTTGCTCTTGAGCTTCTCCTTCCGCTCGGCCTCCTCGCCCTCGGTGACCTCCTCGAAGTCCGGGTCGATGCGCGGCCGCTCCGCCTCGTCGAGGGCGAGCCTGGCGAGCCGGCTCTCGTAGTAGATCGGGACGGTGGCGCCGTCCTCCACCGCCTGCTGGATGTCGTAGATGCTGATGTAATCGCCGAAGACGGCGCGGGTGTTGGCGTCCTCCTTCTCGATCGGCGTGCCGGTGAAGCCGATGAAGGACGCGTTGGGGAGCGCGTCGCGCATGTGGCGCGCGAAGCCGTCGATGAAGTCGTACTGGCTGCGGTGCGCCTCGTCGGCGATGACCACGATGTTGCGGCGCCGGGAGAGCACCGGGTGCCGGTCGCCCTTCGCTTCCGGGAAGAACTTCTGGATCGTGGTGAAGACGACGCCGCCCGATTCCACCGACAGCAGCTCGCGGAGGTGTGCCCGGGATTCCGCCTGCTTCGGCGGCTGCCGGAGGAGTTCGGCGCAGCGGGCGAAAGTCCCGAAGAGCTGCTCGTCCAGGTCGTTCCGGTCCGTGAGGACGACGATGGTGGGGTTCTGCATCGCCGGCTCGCGGATGATCCGCCCGGCGTAGAACGCCATGGTGAGGCTCTTCCCGGACCCCTGCGTGTGCCAGACGACGCCGATGCGGCGGTCGCCGCGGCGCCGGTCTTCGGGCGCCGGCGCCTCCAGTACCTCCACGAGCTCGGCGACGACGCGGAGCCGGTCGGCCTCCTCCGGCTCGAGCCGCATCGGCGGGAACTCCGGGTTCACCGGTTTGAGCGTGACCGACGCGTGGCGCCACGAATCGACCCCCGCCGGGACCTTCTCGCTCTCGTAGCGCTTGACCGTGTAGCGCTCGCCGGTCTCGGGATCCACCGCGTCGCGGAGCTCGACGAGCACCGTCTTCCCGTGGCGGGTTCCTTCGACCGGCGCGGAGAAGAGGCAGAGCGCGCCGTCCGGGATCGCCGGCTCCATGGAGCGGCCTTCCACGCGGGCGACGAACATGCCGGGGCGCAGCTTCCGGTGCGTCCGGACCGCGACCCACTCGAGCTCGTCCTCGTCCGGGAGGCTCCGCGGGTCGCCGAAGTACCCGGCGGCGGCCTGGAGGGGGACGAAGGGGACGCAGGTCCGGTAGCGCTCCTCCGGGCGCGGACGCACGAACTCGAGTTCCGGATGCGCGCTGTACCCGGCCCCGAGCTCCGCCGCGCGGAGCGTCTCCCGCACCGCGACCTGCACGGCGTGGAACTGGTGGTAGCCGGCCATCTTCTTCGTGATCCGGCCGTCGTCGTCCTCGAAGACGATGAAGTCCCGGACGAGGTCCAGGAAGCGGCGGTGCTCGAAGACGCCCTGGATGAGGACCCGGAGCTGCGGCTCGGTCTCCCCGGCCAGTTCCGTCCCATCGACCGTGCGCCACGGCTTGAACCACTCCCGCCCGGCCCCGAGGACGCCGATGCGGGCCTCGACGCCGTCCGAGACGACGAGGACCGCGTTCGACGCGAAGAGCGACGGGATCTCCGCCTGGTACGTCTGGAGCTGCTGGTACGCGGTCCAGATCGTCGCCTCCTCGTCCGCCGCGTTCTTCAGCTCGAGGACGGCGAGCGGGAGCCCGTTCACGAAGAGGACGATGTCGGGGCGTCGCGTGCGCCGGTTCTCGACCACGGCGAACTGGTTCACCGCGAGCCAGTCGTTGGCCGTCGGGTCGTCGAAGTCGATGACGCGGACCTGCGCGCCGCGGATCGTGCCGTCCGCGGCCCGGTACTCCACCGTCACGCCGTTAACCAGCATCCGGTGCACCGCGCGGTTGCGCTGGATGAGGTCCGCGCCCTCGGGGCGGGTCACCTTGCGGAAGGCGTCGTCCAGCGCTTCCTGTGGGAGGCCGGGGTTCAGGCGGGCGAGGGCCGAGCGGAGGCGGTGCTCGAGGACGACGTCGCCGAAGTCCCGCCGCTCGGCTCCCGGCGCGTCCGGTGCGATGACGGAACCGGGCAGCGTGGCCCAGCCCAGCCCCTCGAGCCAGGCGAGGGCGGCCTCCTCGACGATGGACTCGTTGAATTGCGTCATTGCAGCCACCTGGAGACGGGCGAGGAGAGGAACGCCTCGACATCGATCCCGCCGGCGCCCACCAGGAGTCGGCGGGACTCGCCGAAGGCCGAGACGAAGGCGTCGAGTCCCGGGAGCGAATCGCGGGCCCGACCCGATTTCACCTCGATGGCGGTGCGACGGCCGTGCGACTCGACGACGAAGTCGACTTCCCGGTCGCGCTCGCGCCAGTAGTAGAGCTCGAAGTCGCTCGCGAAGGCGGCGTTCGCGAGGTGCGCGCCGACCGCCGACTCCACCAGCCGGCCCCAGAACTCCGGGTCCGAGCGCGCCTCGTCGAACGTGTAGCCGGAGAGCGCCGTCATCAGCGCCGTGTTCATGACCTGCAGCTTGGGGCTCGAAGCCCGGCGGCGCACGATCTGACCCGCGTACTTGGGCAGCCCCGTGACCATGCCGGCGCTCGCCAGGAGGTCCAGGTAATGGGCGAGGGTGGTGGTGTTCCCCGCGTCCTGGAGCTGGCCGAGCATCTTGTTGTACGACAGGACCTGTCCGGAGTATCGGCAGCTCAGCTCGAAGAGTCGCCGGAGCAGCGCCGGCTTGTCCACCCGCGTCATGAGGAGCACGTCGCGGGAGATCGTCGGCTCGATGATGGAGTCCCGGATGTAGCGGACCCACCGCTCGTGGTCGGCGATCAGCGGCGCCGCGCCCGGGTAGCCGCCGTAGAATATGGCCTGTTCCACCGACCAGCCGAACGCCTCGCGCATCTCGGCCGGGGACCAGTGGGTCAGGCGGATGACCTCGAACCGCCCCGCGAGGCTCTCGGAGAGGGCCCGTTGCATCAGGAGCGGCGCCGAGCCGAGGAGCACGATCCGCAGAGGGCGCTTCTCCCGCGTGTCCTCGTCCCACAGCCGCTTGACGGCCTCGGCCCAGTCGGCGGCCTTCTGCACTTCGTCGAGGATCAGGACGCCGTCGTCGCGGCCGAACTCCGCGCGGGCGGCGTCCCATTGCTCGGCGATCCACCCCGGGCCGCGGAGCGTGGGCTGGTCCGCGCTGGCGTACCGGCAGGGGATGCGGAGGCGTTCGGCGACCTGGAGGACGAGGGTCGTCTTCCCCACCTGGCGCGGCCCGGCGATCACCTGGATGAACCGTCGTGGCTCGGCCAGGCGGGCTTCGAGGGTGGCCGCCGCGGGGCGCCGGTATTCGGGCATGACGCTTTACTCACCGCATTGAGTAATTTTTCTCAACGCATTGAGTAAAATGTGGGAGGCGGCATCGGAGCGCAAGGATCGGCTGGTCCCTTCGCACGACGACGGCGATCGACGGGCGTCGGATGCGGCGCCTCCGCGGCGTCGTGACGTGCGCGGGCGAGCCGCGATCACGTCGCGGCCGCGACCAGGCGCTCGGCGTCCTTCACCCGCAGCTCGCCGGAGATGAGCTTGGGGAGGAGGGTGTCCCGCAGCGCGGCGAGGGTGCGGGATTCGTGTAAATTAGTGAGAATTCGTCCGAATATAGGCCCAACGAGCGCCTCAAATGCGTCAACCAAATGTAGTGGCGGGACAATGGAGGTCACACTGGCCAACGTGTCACGTGTGATCGTGTCAAAAACCGACCCGTGCGTTCGTTGTTGCAATGTGCTTACTAGGGACCGCGTTGCGTAATAGGTAAAGTATCCGGCTGTCCCAAGCTTGCCTCGCAGACCGTAACACGATTGGTTCATCGCCATCGGCACGCCGACAAGGGCAATGCGACCAACGGTCCCCCGCGCGGAAATGATCGTCGTTCCGACAGGTAGGATCCTGGCTGAGGATTCTTCGATCGCTCGCGGAGTAATCTTCTTTTCGGTGTCGATTACCCAGACTTCCGACGGCGGCGGAGCATCACCGACGGAAAACCACGGAATGTCGCCACCCCAATATTCCGGTACCGACGTCCTCGGAGTACCTCCACCAATTACGTCCACAATCTCTGAGAACGGCTCGACTTGCCACCCCTCCGGAATCTCCCCGAGCTCGGACTCGACGAGGCGGTCCGGGAAGAGGTCGGCGAGGTCGGCGGGGAGGCCGGGGTCGCGGCCCTCCATCTTCGCGCGGACGGGATCGAAGCGCACGAACCACGACTCGAAGAGCGCCCGCGCCATCTCCTCCAGCGTCTCGCTCATCCGCCGGTTCAGCTCGATTCTGTCGTCGAGCGTGCTAAGGACGTGAGTGATGGCGCGACGTTCATCGACATTTGTGGGATACGGGACGGGTATGCGGTTCAGGTTCACCTGCGAAAGTTTTGGTTGAACCGACCCGCTCACAAAGGGACCAACCTGAACTGTTCGTAAGGCGTAATACAGGAATCGCGTCTCTTCGTCGGTGTCGGCCCTCAACACGTGAGCATGATTGTTGACCCAAAACCTCCCGTCGGCAAGTTGAACAAATGGCGTTCCGTCAGGCCGCTCAACCGACCCATCTTCGGCCACGAGCAGATGAAGCCCCTCAAACAGGAAGTCGTCCACGTAATCCATTATACCTGTGGCACCGTAATACGGATAAGGACCACGTCGGTGTTCGCGCTCGCGGTTGGAGAGTGGAATACGCCGAGCGTCATAATTATTGGCCAGTTTGCCTAGAGGGATCATTGCCCACTCACCCGCCATACCCCAACGCCTCCAGATTCGCCGCAATCGCCGCATCCAGCCTCGCCGCCTCCGCCTGCTGCTCGCGGAGCGTCGCCACGAGGCGCTTCATCTTCTCGTCGAACGGCTCGTCGTCGTCCTCCCGTAGCTCGGCGCCGACGTAGCGCCCCGGGGTCAGGACGTAGCCGTGCTTCCGGATCTCCTCGATCGTCGCGCTCTTGCAGAAGCCGGGGACGTCGGCGTACTCACCCGCCTCCTTCTGCCCCCGCCAGGCATGGTAGGTCCTTGCGATGCGGTGGATCTCCTCGTCGGTCAGCTCGCGGTGCGTGCGGCTCACCATGACGCCCATCTTCCGGGCGTCGATGAAGAGCACCTCGCCGCGCCGGTCCCGGTACTTCCCGTTGTGCCGGTCCCGGGCGATGAACCAGAGGCAGGCCGGGATCTGCGTCGAGTAGAAGAGCTGACCCGGGAGCGCGACCATGCAGTCGACCAGGTCGGCCTCGATGATGTTCTTCCGGATCTCCCCCTCGCCCGACTGGTTCGACGACATGGAGCCGTTGGCGAGCACGAAACCGGCGACGCCGCCCGGGGCGAGGTGGTGGATGATGTGCTGGACCCAGGCGAAGTTCGCGTTCCCCACGGGCGGGACGCCGAATTTCCAACGCTTGTCATCCCGCAAGCGCTCGCCGCCCCAGTCCGACACGTTGAACGGCGGGTTGGCCAGGATGTAGTCGGCCTTGAGGTCCGGGAACTTGTCGTCGTGGAACGTGTCGCCGTGCGCGATCTGGCCGTTGATCCCGCGGATCGCGAGGTTCATCTTCGCCAGGCGCCACGTGGTGTAGTTGGACTCCTGGCCGTAGATGGAGATGTCCGCCTTCGCCTTGCCGCCGTTCCCGTTCCCGTTGGCGTGGGCGCGGATGAACTCCATCGACTGCACGAACATCCCCGCCGAGCCGCAGCAGGGGTCGTAGACGCGCCCGCGGAACGGCTCGATCATCTCCACGAGCAGGCGGACCACGCAGCGCGGCGTGTAGAACTCGCCGCCCTTCCTCCCCTCCGCGCTCGCGAACTGCGAGAGGAAATACTCGTAGACGCGGCCGAGGACGTCCTTCGAGCGGGCCTCCCCGTCGCCCACCCGGATGTTGCTGATCAGGTCGATGAGCTGTCCGAGGCGCGTCTTGTCGAGGGCCGGGCGGGCGTAGTCTTTCGGGAGGACGCCCTTGAGCGCGGGGTTGTCGCGCTCGACGGCCTCCATCGCGTCGTCCACGAGCTGCCCGATGGTGGGCTGGCGCGCCTGGGACTGCAGGTAGTCCCACCGGGCCTCGGGCGGGACCCAGAAGACGTTCAGCGCCCGGTACTCGTCCGGGTCCTCCGGGTCCGCCCCCTGGTCCCGCTCGGCCTCGAGCCGGGCGCGCGTCTCCTCGAAGGCGTCGGAGATGTACTTGAGGAAGATCAGCCCGAGGACGACGTGCTTGTACTCCGCCGCGTCCATCGAGCCGCGGAGCGCGTCGGCCATCTTCCAGAGCTGGGCCTCATAGCCCAGAGGGGCCGACGCGGTCGTTCCCTGGCTGGCTCTGCGTCCCCTCCTGGCCAACGTCACCTCGCTGCTGAGACCCGTTTGTCGTAGCCGGATCGAGCAAGAACGGCTTGGCTGGACGGGTGGAGAAAATGGCCGGAAACGGTCGCGAGAGCAACTCGCAGGTGGCCACTCGCAGGTGGCCCGTCACCCGCGTCCTTGCACATATGGGCGTGTGGATCATGGCCCGAGGTTCTCGGTTCCTCGAGCCTCCACGTTCAGGAACTCGACGGGCTCTGCCGGATTCCGGATCGGCGGACTCGGGAGGAGCTGAGCGCTCGTCTCCCTCAGCAGCGGTTCATTTCGAACCGCTCCGTTCCGCCGTTCTTGGCGCAGCCGTGAACATGTCGGGCAGGGGAGTCTTTTCGCGGGTTCGGCCTGAGCATGGGCCGCGTGCTGACTCAATGCTGCCTCGAGGAACACCGCGAGCCACATACAGAACGGCACCGCTCCCGTAACTGGTTGCGGTGCCTTCCGTTATGGCGAGTCGGGACGGCCGGATTTGAACCGGCGACCCCCTGAACCCCATTCAGGTGCGCTACCGGGCTGCGCCACGTCCCGTGAATCCTAAAGATAACCCCGCGGCGCCGCCGGTTCAACCCATCCGGGCTATGCCGAACCGTGGGCGGCACTGCGCAAACACGCCCGCTGCGCGGACTTCGGGCCGCCGAGGGGCGCTGCGGCGCCACCGGCAGCACGGGCCGTGCCGCTGTTCGCTGCCGGCGCCCGAGGTCGCCAGCGCCCGCGCCCCCTCCCAGGCCGTGTGACCCCCACGGGAGCTGCCGATCTCCGCCGACCCGCCCCTCCCGCCTCCTCCCACCGCCCGGCCGCGCCCGCCCGGTCCTACGCCCGGTCGCTACCGTGGCCATCGCCTGCGCCCGCCTCCCCACACCATCCTCAGCTCACCCGCCCGGAATCGCCCTCCCGTGCCCTGTGCCCTCCGCCACCCGCGCCGCCCGCCCGCGCTGCCGCCTCCCGCTCGAGCAGCTTCCGCTTCCGCTCGACTCCCCACCGATACCCGCCCACATCGGCCCCGGACCCCGCCGGCACGACCCGGTGGCACGGCACCACCACCGCCACCGGGTTGGTCGCGCACGCCCGCGCCACAGCGCGCGCCGCCCGCGGCGCGCCGATCGCCCTCGCCACCTCGCCGTACGTCCGCGTCTCGCCCGGCGGGATCTCGCGCAGCGCCTTCCACACGCGCTGCTGGAACGCGGTCGCGCGGAGGTCCAGCGGCACGTCCACCCGCGCCACCTCGCCTTCCACCAGCGCGACGACGGCCTGCACCCAGGCGCTCAGCTCATCCGACGCGCGCACCAGCGACGCCCGCGGGAACTCGCGCCGGAGCTCTGCCTCCAGCTCCGCGGCGCTCTCTCCGAACGCGACAGAGCAAACGCCCCGCGCCGTGGCGGCGACCAGCATCCGCCCGAGCGACGTGGCGACCGTCGTGTACCGGATCGTCTCGCCCGCGCCGCCGCGCCCGTACGTTCCCGGCGTCATCCCCAGCTCCTCACCAGCACGCTCGTACACTCGGCTGCCGGAACCGTAGCCGGCCTCGAACGTCGCGCGGCTCACCGTGTCGCCGGCACGCAGACGCTGCTTCAGCCGCTCGGCGCGCCGCGCGCGCACGTACTCCCGCGGCGTCACGCCCAGCAGCCGCTTGAAGCTGCGCTGGAGGTGGAACGGGCTCATGTACGCGACGCGGCCGAGCTGCTCGAGCGTCACCGTCTCGTCGAGATGCGCATCGAGGTACTCCTTCGCGCGCCCGACGCACGCGGCCGCCGCAGAAGGCCCATTGCGGTCCGGCCGGCACCGGCGGCACGGGCGGTAGCCCGCGGCCTCGGCCTCGGCCGGGCTCGGGAAGAACGACACGTGCTCCCGCCGCGGCCGCCGCGCCGGGCACACGGGCCGGCAGTAGACGCGCGTCGTCGCGACGGCGTAGACGAACCGGCCGTCCGCGCCCGGGTCACGGCGCAACACGGCCGCCCACGCCTCGTCCGGCTCGACGAGCGCGTGGCGCGGGCCCGGCGTCCGCCGGCCGTTCGCGGCTTGTCTCTCTGCTCGCATGACGGGTCCACCCCCGACGACGTGATCGCTCGCCCCGGCCGCAATCTAGCACCCGCTCACCCCTGCGCCATCCGGATCTTGCGCTCGAAGTGCAGGCGCACCCGTGACCCGCGCCCGCTCGGGCGCAAGCCGCGGACGGCCAGCGCCCGGTCCCGTTCTGGCGCAAACTACCCACCACCCGCGATGCCCCCGTTCGGGCGCGGTCTCCGGGCGGCCGGCACCTTCTCGCGCTCGGGCGCGATCTCCGGGTGGCCGGCGCCCGCCGCGAACGCGATCACGGGGCGACGCCGCCCGACGCACGACGTCGTCGTATACCCACGAACGACGGCCTTTTCACGCGAGACGACCTCGACGTGCGGTCAGCCGCTGCAGGTTGGTAGGTCGCCCGGACCGGTGTCGGGGCCGCTGGCGAGGTGTCGGCTCCGCTGGTGAGGAGGAGCAGGGGAAGGTCCCGTGCCGGCGCCTGATCGGGGGAGGGGAAACGGGCGCCGCTGAGGCGCGCAGATAGGCGCCGGCGCGGCGCACGCAGGGGCGGTGGAGGACTCGGCGCGACGACGGGATGACGGAGACGCCGCGGGCGCGGCAGACTTCGGGCGCGGCATACTTCCCGTTTCGCGCCGGCGCCGCCGGGCTCGGTGGAGATTGACCGGTTCCAGGGCGGCGAACGTCCAGGGCGCCGCGCCCGGGTGGACGAAGTATGGAACATGACCGCGCCCGAGGCGGCGAACTTCCCACGCACCGCGAGCGCGGCCCGCGACAGCGGAACTTCGCCGCGCCCGGGCTGGGCAGAGGTGGTCGCCTGCCCCTACACCGCCGTCCCGCGGCCCGGCGAGCCGGCCCACTCCATCGGCCCGCAGGCCGTCCCACCTCGGCTGGGCTTCGGGGCTCGCCCGCCCGACAGGGTCGGGGGCCGCCGGCTCGGCCCACCGGTCCCGTCTCCTGCGTGGGCTCCCGGTCCGGTCTACTGCGCGGGCACCAGCGAGACGAACACGCCGACGGACGATCCGTCCATGTCCACGCCCTCGACCACCGGCCGGATGTGCGTGTAGCGCACGCCGAGCGAGAGCCCGCGCGACACCACCGACACCTCGCCCGCCAGGCCGAAGGCGGTGTCAATGTCGAGCCTGTAGCCGTCCAGGCCGCCACGCCCGCGGACGCCGCCGCCGATGTGGTAGACGCCGCCGCCGCCCAGCCGCAGGACCCACCCCTTGTAGCCGGTGCGCCGCGTGTACAGCGCCAGCGCTTCGAGCGGGAACCGGTTGATCTCGAGCCGGTCGTCCGAATCCTTCGGGCCCGTGCTCCACCGGGACCAGCCGGCCATGGCCTGGAGCACGAGCGCGCTGCGCCCGGAACGCCAAAACGCGTACGACGGGCCGAGCGTCACGGTGAACAGCTTGCCCAGGGTCAGGTCGGACGAGCTGCCGTCGGAGTAGGTGACTCTGGGCAGCGCGTCGCCGCCGAAGCCGACCTGCGTGCGCAGCTCCGCGCCCCACTGGGCGTGCGCGGCGCTCGGCAGCACGGCCAGCAGATACAGGATGAGGAGCACCGTGAGCAGGAAAGACGCCCGCGTCTTCCCGTGGGTGGCTCGCATGGTGGAGGTCCCCCGGATCCAGGTGGGAATCGGTCACCGGCACGGCGGCCGGGTCTCCGGGGGAGCGGTACGCCGCTGAGCCGAACGTTAGCGGCGCGGACCCCGCCGGGTCAAGGCTCTTGGCCGGAGGCGCCGGCTGGCTCGGGTGCGGCGCGCCGCACGCCGCAGCGGGCCGGCTGCGGCGGCCTCTCCCCTCGGCCGCGCTGTGGGGCGCGCCCGTGACCGCCAGCCGGCGCATCGAACGGCTCGCGACCGCCCACCCGTACGGGCGGCCCGCGTACCGGTGCCGCGCGGCGGCTCGGGTCCCCCGCGAGGCCGGTCACGGCCAGGGCGGCTACCGCAGCCCCACGGCGGCGCGGTAGATTCCCGGGCAACGAGGGGCAGGATCCGTGGTTCCTGCGGTCGTCCCCAGGGCGCACGAGCGGATCCTGGGCCGCGAGATCCGACGCTCGGCCGACGTTCTCGCCGCGCCGGGCGGATCCGGAGGCGCCGTAGCCCCGCCGGGGCGGCCTGGGTGCCGTCGTCAGGGAACCGCAGGGAACCGCGTGGCCCCGGGCGCTCAGGCCCCCGCCGCCCGCGGGCGCCTGGGCACTCGTACGCGCCCCGGACGCGCGGCTGGAGACTCGTGCGCGCCGACGACGCTCGGGCGACTGGACACTCGCGCGTGCGCCGGACGCTCGGGCGCCTTGATCCTCAAGCCCAAGCCCGCGCCCTGGATGCCCGCGCGCACCTGGGCGCCCTGGGGCTTCGACGTGGCGGGCGCGGACAACTTCCTGCCTCGTCCGCACCTGCGTGGGCGGGTTGGACCTTTACCGCGCCGGAGGCGGCCAACCTCCAGCTCGGTCGCTCCCGCGCCGCGGGCGATGGAACTTCGCCGCCCCGGGCGCGGTCAATGTCCAAACATGCCCGGCCCGGACGGCGCGAGACGGGAAGTTCGCCGCGCCCTCGCGCCGGTTGCGGGACCACTGCCCGCGCCTGAGGCGGGCCGCGCCGTTGGCAGCGCCATTACGCCGGTTGCGGGACCTTTTCCGGGCTCGGTGCGTGGCGCGGCCTCGCGCCGGTTGCAGGGCGTTGCCCCGGCCTCGGTTCCTGGCCCGCCCCTGCGCGGACGACGGGACCTTTCCCCTCGGGCCCGACCGGGGCCGCGCCGTTGCATTGGCCGCGGGATCGGCCGCGCGATCTCTCGCGTCCGACCCGGGGCCGCGCCGCCTCCTGAGCGGCGTCAGCGGCGGGTCCCGGCCGCCCGTGGCGAGCCGTGTCGCGAGGGGCGCCGCCCACGCGCCTTGGCCGCCCGGGCGGGGCCGTCTCGCGAGAAACGCCGGTCCCGTGTCGTGATCACCCGTTCCGGAGCACCCGCTCGATGCCACTGGAAGTCGACATCATCGCCCTCGACGCCGACGACACGCTCTGGCACAACGAACCCGTCTTCAAGGCGGTGCAGGAGCGTTTCCGCGAGCTGCTCGCGCCCTACCACGACGCCGAGTGGATCGAGCAGCGGCTGATCGAGACCGAGAAGCGCAACCTCCGCCACTTCGGCTACGGCGTGAAGGGCTTCACGCTCTCCATGATCGAGACCGCGATCGAGCTGACCGAGGGCCGGATCAGCGGGTCGGACCTCCAGCGCATTCTGGATTGGGGCCGAGAGATGCTCGAGCATCCGGTCGAGCTGCTGGACGGCGCGGCGGACGCGGTGCGCGAGCTGGCCGAGCGGCACCGCCTGATGCTGGTGACCAAGGGCGACCTGTACGACCAGGAGAGCAAGCTCGCCCGCTCCGGTCTCGGCGACTACTTCTCCGCCGTCGAGATCGTGACGGAGAAGGACGCGCGCTGCTACCGCATGCTCACCGCCCGCCACGGCGTCGAGCCGCGGCGCTTCCTCATGGCGGGCAACTCCCTGCGCTCCGACGTGCTGCCCGTGCTCGAGATCGGCGGCGTCGGCGTCCACATCCCGTACCCCCTCACCTGCTCCTTCGAGGTGGTGGACGAGGAGGACCTCCGGGGGCGCGAGTTCGTCCGCCTCGAGAGCATCCGCGAGCTGCCGGCGCTGCTGCGCTCGGGAGTGTGAGCCGTCGCGCGTTCGGGGTCGTGGACGTGCACGGGCCGGGAGCGCGCGCACGCACGCGGCCGCCCGGCGCCCCCGTCGCTCCACACCACGTTCGCCGCCGTCGCCGGTAGACGCCTGCGCGGATCTCCGTCGGCGCAGCGCCCCCTACCGAACACCCAGAACACGCCCTACCGACCACGCTCGCGGTCCGTTCGGCTCGCCCACCGCCGGAGCGCCCGCGCCGAGTCCCCTCGCGGCTCGGAGGAACCGCCGTGCCGAGCCTCTTCGCAGTCGAGGGCGCATGGATCGATGACACGGCGATCGCCACGCGAGCCCACGCCCGCACCTGGCTGGTCCGCACCGGGCGCCTCGCATGACCCTTGACGACTCGCCGCGGACGTCGCCTATTGCGACACACACGACCCGCAGAACCGGCAACTCGACGGAGCCGTACCATGCGACGCCACCTCCCGCTCGTCCTGGCCGCCGTGGCGCTGGCGTGTGGCAACGCCCCGCGAGCCACCCCGGACCTGTCCGGTTACCGGATCGTCGACCTGACGCACCCGTACAACGCCGAGACGCTGTACTGGCCGACGTCGCCGACGAAGTTCGAGCTCGAGCGGCTCGCCTACGGCCCGACGCCGGGCGGCTGGTTCTACTCGGCGAACGCCTTCTCCTCGCCGGAGCACGGCGGCACGCACCTCGACGCGCCGATCCACTTCGCCGAAGGCCGCCTCACGGCGGACCAGATCCCGCTGGAAAAGCTGATCGCGCCCGCCGTCGTCATCGACATCACGGCGCAGGCGGCGAACGACCCGGACTACCGACTCCAACCCTCGGACATCACGGCGTTCGAGCGGCTCCACGGCACGATCCAGCCGGGAACCATCGTGCTGCTCCGCACCGGTTGGAGCAGCCGCTGGCCGGATGCGCGCGCCTACCTGGGGGATGACACGCCCGGCGATGCGTCGAACCTCCACTTCCCCTCGTACGGCGAGGAGGCGGCGAGGATCCTGGTGGAGGAGCGGCGCGTGGCGGCCTTGGGCGCCGACGTCGCATCGATCGACTACGGCGCGTCTCAGGACTTCATCGTGCACCGCATCGCAGCAGCGGCGGACGTGCCCGGCCTCGAGAACCTCACCAATCTGGACCAGCTCCCGCCCACGGGTGCCATCGTGATCGCGCTGCCGATGAAGATCGAAGGCGGCTCGGGCGGCCCCGTGCGCGTGGTCGCGCTGGTGCCGCGCACCCGGGGAGAGGGCTGACGCTCCCGTGACAACGCCGATTCTGGCGGCGGAGCCTGTCGAGCCGTCGATGCGGGTCGCGATCGGGGCGGATGCGGTGGTGTGACCGGAACGCCGGTTCACGCGCCGTAGGGAATGTGTGACGCCGCGCGCGAGCGCGCCCGGGCGCGTGGCGAGGCCGCCGATCGGGCGGCGGGATGGGCGGGCGCAGGATCAGGCATGGTTGAAGGACGTGGAGGAGTTCGATGAGGAAGCGACTCGCGGGCCTCGTGCTCGCGTTGACCGTGTGGAGCGCCAGCGGCGCAGCCGCGCAGGTGGCGTGGGACTCGCCCATGCTGTTGCCGCCGCGGCCGGCCAACGGCTTCGGTCTGTACCTGATGGAGGCGGCGTTCGGAGATCTCGGGGTGATGGCGACGTGGCGGGGCACGCGCTCCTTCGGGCTCCGCTTCGGCCTCGCCGAGCAGGACTTCGACAACGACCTCGCGGTCTTCGGCGGCGTAGACTTCAGCGGCACGCTGGCCCGCGCTTCGGCAGACTTCCCTCTGGACGCCTCGTGGGTCGTGGGCGTAGGGCTGTCCGCCGAGAACAACGTGCTCCTCAGCTTCCCGTTCGGCGTCACGCTCGGCCGCACGCTGCCCGCCGAAGGCGCGACGTTCACGCCCTACGGCACGCCCCGTCTGATGGTGGATGCGTGCCTCGGCGATGACGATGACTTCCCGGGTAGACGCGGTTGCTTCGGCAATGACGACCTCGATCTCGACTTCGCGATCGACCTCGGCGTCGACGTCGCGCTGCGTCAGGGCTGGACGATCCGCTTCGGCATCACGTTGGGCGGCGACCGCGACGCCCTTGCCATCGGCATCCTGTTCTGAGCTCCGCCCGGCCCACACGGCGGCGCGCCGACTTGTGGAAGTCTGCGCGCCGCTTACATTGCCCCAATGGGAGACGCGCCGGCAGGGCGCCGGCGCCGGAGCCGGTCCGCTGGAGGGATGCCCATGAACGTCGCCGTTCCCAAGGAAGTCCTGCCCGGCGAGACGCGAGTCGCGCTGGTTCCCGAGACGATCAGCCAGCTCACCAACGCCGGCCTGAACGTCACCGTCGAGTCGGGCGCCGGCGCCGCCGCTGGTTTCTCCGACGACGCCTACCGTGAAGCGGGCGCGGCCATCGCCGCTGGCCCGGCCGAGGTCTACGCCGGAGCCGACGTCGTGCTCAAAGTGCAGCGGCCCCTGGACGACGAGGCCGACCGGATCCCGGAAGGCGCCGCACTGATCTCGTTCCTCTCTCCATCGGCCAACCCCTCGCTGCTCGAACGACTCGCCGCACGCCGCGTCACCGCGTTTGCCATGGAGCTCATCCCGCGCATCACCCGTGCGCAGAAGATGGATGCGCTCTCTTCGCAGGCGACCGTCGCCGGCTACAAGGCGGCGCTGATCGGCGCCAACGCCATCGGGAAGTTCTTCCCGATGCTCATGACCGCCGCGGGCACCATCCCGCCCGCTCGGGTGCTCGTGCTCGGCGCGGGCGTCGCGGGGCTCCAGGCGATCGCCACGGCACGACGGCTCGGCGCCGTCGTCCAGGCGTTCGACATCCGTCCCGCCGCCAAGGAGCAGGTCGAGAGTCTCGGCGCGACGTTCGTCGGTCTCACCCTGGAGGAGGCCGAGGACGTGAGCGGCTACGCCAAGCAGGTCTCCGAGGACGTCGAGAAGAAGGAACGCGAGCTCCTTACCCGGCTCGTCGCCGAGGCCGACGTCGTCATCACCACCGCACAGGTGCCCGGTAAGCCCGCGCCTCGTCTCATCACCGCCGCGATGGTCGACGCCATGCGCCCCGGCTCCGTGATCGTCGACCTCGCCGCGGATACCGGCGGCAATTGCGAGCTGACCGAGCCCGGCAAGCAGGTGGAACGCAACGGCGTGACCATCGTGGGCTTCACCAACGCCGCCGCTTCGCTGCCCACGCACGCGAGCCAGATGTACTCCCGGAACATCGCCGCGCTGCTCCTCCACCTCGTGAAGGACGGCGCGCTAGCGCTCGATTTCGACGACGAGATCACCCGCCAGTGCTGCGTGACGCACGGCGGAGAGGTGGTCTACGGCAAACCGCGGGAATCCGCGAGCGCCGCCGGCTGATGCCCCCAATTCCGAGGAGTCGCCATGCTGGAGCTGCAAAGCCTGCTCATCGCGCTGTACGTGTTCGTCCTCGCGATGTTCGTCGGATTCGAGGTCATCACCAAGGTCCCCCAGATCCTGCACACGCCGCTGATGTCCGGATCCAACGCGATCTCCGGCATCACCCTGGTCGGGGCCGTCCTCGTCGCGGGGCGCCTCGAGTCGCCGGTCAGCACCGTGATCGGCGTCGCGGCGGTCGTGCTCGCGACCATCAACGTGGTCGGCGGCTTCATGGTCACTGACCGGATGCTCCAGATGTTCAAGAAGCGGCAGGACGGTGCCCAATGATCGCGCAATCCCAAGGGGCCGCGCTGTCGCTCGTCATTGACGCGGCATACCTCGTCGCGGCGACGCTCTTCATCGTCGGACTCAAACGGCTCAGCTCTCCAAAGACCGCGCGCTCAGGCAACGTGCTCGGCGCCACCGGCATGCTCATCGCCGTCGCCGTCACGCTGCTCGACCGCCAGATCCTCTCCTTCACCTGGATCATCGCCGGACTGGTCCTCGGCGGGTTGATCGGCGCCATCCTCGCCCGCACGGTCAAGATGACGGCGATGCCGCAGATGGTCGGCCTGCTCAACGGCTTCGGCGGCGCAGCCTCCGCGCTCGTCGCAGCCGATGAGTATCTCCGCTTCGCCAGCGGCGCCACCGTCACGAGTGCCGACGTGCAGACCACCATCATGGTGAGCGTTCTGGTCGGCACGGTGACGTTCTCGGGCAGCATGGTCGCGTTCGCGAAGCTACAGGAGCTCATGACCGGCCGCGCCGTCACCTACCCGCTCCAGAAGACGATCAACGCGCTGCTCGGCCTCGTCATCCTGGCGCTCGGGGTGTACCTCATCCCGGCCGATCCGGCGCCAGGACTGTTCGCGACCTTCGCCGCGCTCTGCCTGGTCCTCGGCGTGCTGCTCGTCATCCCGATCGGCGGCGCCGACATGCCCGTCGTGATCGCGCTGCTAAACTCCTACTCGGGCATCGCCGCGGCCGCGACCGGGTTCGTGCTGCACAACAACGTGCTCATCGTCAGTGGCGCGCTGGTCGGCGCGTCCGGGCTGATCCTCACCAACATCATGTGCCGCGCCATGAACCGGTCGCTCACCAACGTGCTGTTCGGCGCGTTCGGCGCGACCCCGATGGCGGCCGGCGCCGGTGCGGCGATGGACGGCAGGACCGTCAAGGACATCACTCCCGAGGACGCGGCCATCCTGCTCGCCTACTCGCGCTCCGTCATCATCGTGCCCGGCTACGGCCTGGCCGTTTCACAAGCGCAGCACAACGTGCGTGAGCTCGCCGACCTGCTCGAGCAGCGGGGCGTGGATGTGAAGTACGCCATCCACCCCGTGGCCGGGCGGATGCCGGGACACATGAACGTCCTGCTCGCCGAAGCGAACGTCCCGTACGACAAGCTCTACGAGATGGAGCGCATCAACCCCGAGTTCGAGCGCACGGACGTCGCTGTGGTCATCGGCGCCAATGACGTCGTCAACCCGGCGGCGCGACACGACCCGAACAGCCCGATCTACGGCATGCCCATCCTGGACGTGGATCGCGCGAAGAACGTGATCGTGATGAAGCGCTCCATGAACCCCGGCTTCGCCGGCATCGACAACGAGCTGTTCTATCACGACAATACGCGGATGCTGTTTGGCGACGCACGGGAGTCGCTGACCAAGCTGGTCGCGGCGTTGAAGGCGATGTAGGCCCGGGCAGGGCGGGGCGGGGCGTCGACTTCGTCACCCCCTCGCCCCGCCCCACCCTCCCGCCCACCCCCCCGCCGCCCTCCTCCCCCCTCGCCACCCCCGCTGCCGGATACCCCCTGTCCCCCTCCGGGCGGAGTCGTCATCGTCCGCCCCGCGCATCGACCTTGCAGGCGAGGCCCCGGCGCGTCACCGAGAGGCACGGTCGGAGGGCGGCGCTGCCGTCGAGAGACATCCACCCCTGGCGCGAGCGGCGTCCCGTGTTGACGATCTCACTGGTGCTCATCCTGCTCCTCATCCTGGCGAACGGGTTGTTCGCCATGTCCGAGATCGCCGTGGTCACCGCGCGCAAGTCGCGCCTGCGCGTGAGCGCGGCCGAGGGCGACCCGAAGGCGCGACGCGTACTCGAGCTCGCCGAATCGCCGAGCCGCTTCCTCGCCACGGTCCAGATCGGCATCACGTTGGTCGGTGTCTTCACCGGCGCGTTCAGCGCGGCCACGATCGCACAGCCCCTCGCAGAGCTGCTCCGGCAGGTGCCCGCGCTGCGGCCGTACGCGTTGCCCCTCGCGGTCGGCGTGGTCGTCGTCGGCGTCACCTACGTCTCGCTGCTCCTGGGTGAGCTGGTTCCCAAACGGATCGCGCTCCACAGCCCCGAGCGCATCGCGGGACTCGTCGCGCCGCTCATGCACGGGCTCGCCATCGTGGCCCGGCCGGCGGTGTGGCTCATGAGCGTCTCGACCGAGGCGGTGGTCCGGCTGCTCGGCATCGGGCCGCGGCGCGAGCCGACGGTCACGGAGGAGGAGATCGCGGCGCTCCTCGCCGAGGGCACGCGCGCGGGCGTGTTCCGCCAGGCCGAACTCGAGGTCGTCGAGCGCGTGTTCTGGCTCGCGGACGAGACCGCCGAGACCGTGATGACGCCCCGCAACAGGATCGTCTGGCTCGACGTCGACGACCCCGTCGAAGAGACGATCCGCACCACGATCCGGCATCCACACACCCGATACCTCGTCTGCGAAGGCGAGCTCGATCACGTGTTGGGCGTCGTCGATGTCCGCGACCTGTGGGCCGACCTCGCTGCCGGCGAGCCGCTGGACATCCGGCGCCGGCTGCGCAAGCCACTGTTCCTTCCCGAGTCCATGCTCGTCCTGAACCTGCTCGAGCGCTTCCGCAGCACCGGCATCCATCTCGCCATCCTGCTCGACGAGTACGGCGGCATCACGGGCATCGTCACGCCGAGCGACATCCTGGAGGGCATCGTCGGCCAGATCGAGCCCGGGCCCCCGCGCATCACGATGCGCGAGGACGGCTCACTGCTCGTGGACGCGGCGCTCCCGATGGATGAGCTCCGCCGCTTCCTGGGCGTGGAGGAAGAGCGCTTCGCGATGCCCGAGGGCTACCGCACGGTCGGCGGCTTCATCCTGCAGCGCTTCGGACGGGTGCCGATGCCCGGCGAGCGCTTCGTGGACGGCGGCTACTGCTTCGAGGTCGTCGACCTCGACGGATTCCGCATCGACAAGGTGCTGGTGAGGCCGGAGCAGGGGGAAGGAGAACGACGGGCGCACGAGGAATGACCGCGCTGGCCGGCCGGGTGAAGGGCACGGAGCGGAGCCCGGGGCGGCTGGCCTCCGTTCGGGGCCAGACCCGCCGCCGGGCTCGCGCTCCGGCATCGTCGGCTCTTCAGATCCAGGGCTCGTCCGCGCTCGGGCCGTAGATCGACGGCACCTTCCCGCCCACCATGCGGAGGTAGACCGAGAACTGCCCGCGATGATGGATCTCATCGTGCAGGAGGAACCACGCGAACCACAGGCGCGGGACGAGGCCCAGCGTCTTCGGCGCGACCATGAAGTGGACTCTCTCGGAGAGCTGCTCCTCCGACATGCCGCGGACCAGGTCGCCGAACTCGCGGTGCGCCTGCTCGAGGACGGCGAGCAGCTCGTCCCACGACTCCGGCGGCGATGGCGGCGCCTGGCCAGCGGGGACGCCGTTCGCGAACGCGTCCTGGAACACCATCTTCCCGAGCTGCCGCTCGAGCACGAAGAGCCACGCCAGTTCCCTCGCGGTGTTGCTCCGCGGATGCGGCTTGAAGTCCAGCTCGTCCCGCGGGTAGGCGCGCAAGACTTTCATCGTCGTTGCGTGTTCGGCCTCGTAGAGGTCCAGGAACTGCGCCTTGGTCACCGCCTGGACCCGCTCCGCCCACGCGGGGAAGGTGGCCGTCGTGCTCACGCTCGCCTCCGGATCGAAGGGGAAGGGGTGGGCCTCGCCGTCGGTGGGACGCGCACCTCGCCGCCAGCGACGGTGGCAGCATGGGGCCGCGCCGGCGCGTGCGCAATGGCCGGCATGGACCGGGGCGGGCCGCGATGCTCGGTGGAGGGGCCGCCGGCCGGCGAGCGCCTCGCCGTGACCGGCAGGCGAGCGGTCTCCCGAGAGGACCTGGGTGCCCGGTCGATGAAGCGCGTGGACGTGTCCCCAATCGGTGCCGCCGCAACGCGAGACGACCGACTCCGCCGGGCCATGGGATCGCGCAGCACGACGCGACGGGAGCTCGCCAGACGACATGACGGGATCTCGCTACGCGATGCGACGGGGCCTGGCCACGCGACGCGCGGCAAGCCCGCCGGGCGGCGCGGGATCGCGGGCGTTGGCAGTGGGGCCCCGGCCGTTGAAGCCGATGGCGCCACAGGCTTCGCCACGGTCAACGTCCATGGTGGCGGCAGTCGTGATGCCGGAGGGTGGAGTTTGGCCGGGTGCGACGCGGCTGGGATCCAACCCCGAACGGCGAGCCCGCCGTGGGATGGATCTTTGCCGCGCCCGACGCGGCGAACGCCCCAACACGGGGCTTCGGCGACCAACGAGTACGGAGCTTCGCCGCGGTCGCTGCCCACGACGGCCCGGCACGCCCCCGGCGCCTCCACCAGTCCCCTTTTCCACGTTTTCTGTGGATAAGTGTCGCCTCGCCGTGGAAATCTCCCGTGCGGACGGTGGAGAAGCGGTAGTTGAGCGTGGATTGAAATTGTTACAAACGGCCAAGCGTCTGCGCCCGTGAGCGTTGCGGGGACGGGCGCGGAGCCGGAATCCGGATTCCTGGCGTCGACTGATACAACTCGTTGCGATACAGCATCTTACAGTGTCCGACCAAAGACGTGCGCGGGCCGAACCGCGGGGCGACCGTGCGGACACACGCGTCGTGCGGTGGGGCGGTCCTCGGACCGACGGCGCGGATCCTCCGGAGGGGACGCCTTCCGGAGGACGCGCTCGCCGGGAAGGTTCGGTTCCCGGCGGGCAGGCTGCGAGGTCGCTGGCGCAGCCGAGCGAATGCCCCCGGGCCAGGGGCGCCCGAGCCGCAGACCGCGCGGCGAGGAAGGGAAGGGAGACGACGGTCGGCTCTCCGCCGCGAGAGCCCCGAACCGAACGGCGCGTCTCTCGCCAGTGGCGAGAACCCCGGCGTCCGGACCGGGTCCGGGTCGCCGGGGGTTCTGCGTCGTGAGTCGTGTACGAAAAGGACTACAGTCCCCGGATCCGCAGCGAGAATTCCGCCTCGTCGAGCGCCGCCGCCACCCGATCGTTCACGAGGGACACGCGCCGGGCCTCTTCCAGCGGCGGGTCGGTGTCGAGCAGGCCCAACCGGTGTGCGCGGGCATCCGAGTAGCCCGGCAGCAGGAGGTCCAGGCCGAAGCGGATGCGACGCGTCGCGATCTCGTTGATCGGCTCCACGATGTTGCTCGTGCAGTTGTTGCTCACCGTGTTGTAGAACACCGGCCGCGTGCGCAACGCTTCCGCGCGCTCGAGCATCCGCACGAAGATCTGCCGCGCCTGTTCCGGCGTCGCACGCGTGGGGTAGAGGTGCACCGGGTCGCCCCAGACCTCGGTCCGCAAGGGGATGACATCGTGTTCGTCGGCGATCACGTACATCAGCTCGTAGCGCTTCAGTAGCCCCTTCCAGACCGAGTACTCCTCGCCCACCTCCTTCCTCGCCTCGACGGAGATCGCAACGTATTGCGAGTCCGAGGAGCCGAATGAGGGGAACACGTGCGCCGGTCCGCGCCGGTTCGCCCCGAACGGCGACACCCCGAACCACACACGCTCGATCTTGCGCAGGAGTTACGTGCGGTCGTCGTAGGCGGGCGTGGCGCTGCCGTCCGCGTGGTGCCTGGAGTCGCGGACGTTGCGGATCCGGACGACGTCGCCCTCGAACGTGATCTCCGGCAGCACCGCCTGCTCCGGGCGCCAGTCGCGGTCGTTCGACGGCTCGATCGCGGCGGAGCCCATTGCGGCTGCCGCCACGAGCAGGCAGGCGACGACCAGGACCCTCCGCCGTCTGCGCTTGAGCGTTCGGGACCTGAGCATGGACGTGTCTTTGTCGAGCGAGAGTAGACGGCCGTCGCCCAGCGCTTGCACAGTCTTGAGAGGGAGGCCGACGGCCGAGGATCGATCGAGTACACCTCGCCGGCGCCCCCCTCGATGGCAACAGCCGCCACGTCCAGCCGCTCGAAGCGGAGCTCGCGGCCGCAGATCTCCGGTAGGATCGGCAGGAGTTCCCGGTACGTGACCCGCGGCCCGCCGATCGGGACGACCGCGTGATCCTGCCGAGCATCTTTGAGCGCGAGCTCCGCCAGACGGGCGAGGTCATCGGTCGCGACGTAGCTGATGGGCCGTCGACGTCGACCGGGCCACGAACACACCCCGCGCGAGCGCGTCCAGGAGGCGCTCGCGCTCGGCAGCGTCGTCGGGTGGCAGCGCTTCGCGGGGGAGGACGTCGGCCTGGCGCCAGACCTCGCGGAGCTGCGCGCACGTGCCGCGGCCGCGGGGCGTCAGCAACGTCGGCAACGTCGGCGTTGCGCGCGCATCGTCGGGGGCCTGACGGCGTTCGACGAACCCCGCGGCCTCCAGGCGGGAGAGCCTCCGGTCGAGCGTCGGCGGCTTGATGCCCAACCCTCGGGGAGGGCGGTCTGGCGCAGCCCTTCGGTGTGGCAGAGCCGCATCAGCAGAAGCTCCTGCCCGACGTACAGCCCGGGGGCTCGAGCTGCTCCGCCACCCAGGCTTGCCCGTGCCGTATTGCCAACCTTGGCCGCCATGCGCCATGTTCGACCCGAGGTTGATGGCGGCCACTCGATCATTTACGTCGAGAGGGCAAGAGTCCTTGCGACATCGCCCGTGCATTGCCGCGCTCTGTGGCCGTCTGGGATGACGACAACGCCGGCTCACGATCTTCGATGCGGATGGCATGCTCGTGCGGACCGTCCCTATGGCGTCGGCTGCCGAAGCGCCGATCCAGGCAGCCGGCATCGACGCGGACGGAGCCATCCTCGCCAGGGAGGTGTGTGTCTTCATGGCCGCAGCTCTCCAGCCCGGGCAGATCCTGGATGATACATCGCAGCTGATCCAGATGGACGTTGCGACGAGAGCGCGAGCTCCCCAGGCGTTGGCGCCGGGACCCGTGTGGGTGTGGACGGGTCACAGCCAGGTTCCCGTTCCATTTACGATCAGCACGCCGTTCGCCGTGTCGGGAGACGCGCTCCACATTGCGGCCGGCTGCGGCCGGCCCGGACTTTCGCATTCGGGTCCTCGAGGCGGGGACGTTGTCGGAGATGTACGGCGTCGCGCGTGCGCCTCGACGCGTGACCCGGGAAGTCGTCGAGGCCTACACCGACTCCTTCACTCGAGCGATCACCGACCCCGAGCAGCGGCGAGAGTACCTCTCGACGATCGATCATCCGGATCGGCCGGAGATGCTGCCCATAGCTCGGTCGGTCGCGATTGAAAGGAGTTCCGATTGATGGGAGGCGTTGGCAGAAAGGGCGGCGGAGCAGGGGGGCGGTTCACGATAGCGGGGCTGTTGATCCTGATCTGCGGTGTGCGGCTGTTCGGAGGGGTGGCGATGCTGCTCAAAGGAGCGGCCGTCACCAATGAGGTCCTGGCCGGCGATCTCAGCGTCCGTGCCCTGGGGCTGCTCATGATGTCGATCGCCGGCGTGGGACTGCGGGCGGGCGTCGGCCTGTTCACGAAACCGGAACGCTGGTGGCGCGTGGGCGTGTGGGCCACGATCGCTCTTTGGGTGGACGGACTGTTGAACGGGCTCGTTCTCTTTGGCGCTCCCCGCGTTGGGGGGCAAGTGCTCAACACCATCGTGGCGATGGTGTTGAGCAGCAGCCTCGTCCTGGTCGGCCGGCGGACGAGGGGGGAAGGGCTTCCGGAGAGCGTCTAGTCCAGGAGGGGATTATTGCCTTTCTGCACCGTGAAGTGGTGCAGCCCTTGTTGGCAACATTGACGTCACCGAAGCGCACCAATCTTTGAAGTATGGATTGGTCCACCTCGGATCGGCGGGCCTCCCCTCGGGCCCGGATCTCCCCTGTCTCGGCCGGGGATATCGCTCCAGAAAGCGGCATACCGCCTCCTGGAGGACTCCTGCCTTCGTGACCAACCCGGACCCGATAGACAGCGAACGTCGCCGTCCGATGATCCGGGCCGCGTTCACGTCGGCATGGATTCGCCGTTCACCCCGAATCCTGCACGAGTGAGCTGAGGTGAGGATGCGAAACACCGTCTGGAGCCTTAGAATACGGGGGCT